>Ga0194126_10002817_pt1 | contig 27963 bp, 18 predicted proteins | sample TA2KigC150mmetaG_FD_148641 | JGI IMG/M metagenome (GOLD analysis project Ga0194126, IMG submission 148641) | Freshwater microbial communities from Lake Tanganyika, Tanzania - TA2015035 Kigoma Deep Cast 150m | ecosystem: Environmental > Aquatic > Freshwater > Lake | place: Tanzania: Lake... | reverse complement strand
CCATTAAAACGATGATGAAGGGACTGGGTATGCCATCCGGGCCTTGCCGGCAACCTCTCGGAAAGATGACGCCTAAGGGGGTGGCGATTGTGCGAAGCGCCCTTAAAACCGTTCACGAAAAGGACAGAGGGATCCTCAGACCCATCCAGGAACTCTATAGGGTGAACATCGAAGACCGCCTCACCAACGACAAGCATTGGAAGTAAGATAAGTGGATATGCTAAAGAGAGGGGCCTGCCCCCGGAACGGGGACAGGCCCTTTTTGTTACCAGTTGGGGATGAAGAAGAGGAACGCTGCGGAGGTGATGACGAAGTAGACGAAGAAGACCATCAACAGCCAGCCCATGATATCCCTGAAGTGAAGTTTCGCTACAGCCAGCATGGCAATGGCCCAGAATGGTTGAATCATGTCGGTCATCATATCGGCCCAGGCAAACGTGACGACCGTCGTGCCCATGCCGACCCCCAGCTCTTTAGCCGCCGGAATGATATAAGGCGCCACCACTGCCCACTCTCCCCCGCCGGAGGGAATGAGATAGTTGAGAAGCCCTCCATACCAGTAGACGAAAAGCGGAAAGGTTTGTGGATTCGAGATGGCCACAAAAGCCTTCGTGAATACCGTGGAGAGGAGGGTGAATTTAAAAAGCCCGAGAATTCCAGCATAGAACGGGAACTGGATCACGATTCCCCAAACCGCCTTCCCTGCATCCTCGGTCGCTTTCAGGAATGACCAGGGCCTCCAGTGGAAGAGAATGCCCAGCATCAGCATGGCGAAATTGACTACATTGAGGTTAAGGTCAAGGCCTTTGGTTGAGAAGTGCCAGATCAGCCAGATCAGTCCACCGATGAAGATGATAAGATTGAATCCGGGCCACCAGTTCATCCAGTCCGAGGGGCTTTCAAAATTTGCTGGTTTTGGGGGGGCCTCGTAAAGCTTCAGTTGATTCATCAACTCGGGCTTCACAACGAAGGCTTTCCCCGGTCTCGGATGCATCAGGGCCATCAGAATGGTGACCACAGCAACAATGATGATGGTCAGAATCAGGTTGAAAGGATGGAAGATCGTATTGGCTACAGGGATGGTCGCATCCAATAACTTCCCTTTGATTAAGAAGTTATCCGGAGTGGCTACGAGCAATGTGGCAGAACCGGAAAGACCCGCATGCCAGGTGCAACCGAGTCCCAGATAGGCGGCGGCAATGAGCAGACGATAATCGACCTTCGGATTTCTCCTTACGATGAAAAGGGCCAACATGGCGCTGGCGATCAGACTTAAACCCCAGTTGAGCCAGGCCATGATCATCGAGAAGAGAGACATAACGACAATGGCCTGCCAGGGTTTTTCAGGATTGGCCCAGCCGGAGAGTCCGTTGAGCAGTTTCCGGACAGGAGGGGAGCAAGCCAGAATGTACCCGGTCATCATGATCAGGCACATCTGCATGGCAAAGGTGAGCAGTTCCCAGAAACCTTTTCCCCATGCCTGAACCGATTGGTAGGCTCGGTCACCGATGCCAATCTCAGGCTTGAATCCCCAGATGAGGGCCAAGATGTAAGTAACGATACTGAGAAAGATGACGATGACCAATGCATCCGGGATCCATCGCTCTGTCCAGCGGGTGAGGCCATCGCCCCAATCTTTTAGGAATTCAAATGTTCCTCGGACTTCTTCCTTCTTTTTCTCGTTCATAAATGTTCCCTCCTTTTTAAAGGGTTAGATGTGGAAAAAGAGCCTTAATGGAAGAGATTTAAATCGGACCGGAGGCCTTATTGATGAAATCACCCCCTCTCGTCAAGGATTAAAAGAGATTGTGGAGCATAGAAGCTAAAATCTTTTAGAACCACCCAAACTTCCTTTCTCATATAGAAAAGACTCTCTTTTGTCAAGAAGAAATTGAGTACGGGAGAAGTCTCCAAATCCTTTTTAACATTGACTTTTTTTCCAATTGTGTTACCATCGATTCAATTGCTTCCCCAGTTTCATAAAGGGAAAAAGGAGAGAGAAGAGGTTTTTCATTGCTTCGATCCTTTCTGGCCATCGAGCTTCCTGAATCGATCCTGAAAAGGATTGAGGAGGTTCAAAACGATTTAAAATCCTCAAGAGCTGATGTCCGATGGGTGAGCCCTGAAAATATTCATCTCACCCTGAAATTTTTTGGAAACATTGAAGAATCTGAGATAGACTCGATTGTCAAATCGATCGAGGAACCGGTCCACACCACATCTTCCTTTTCGATCAACGTTCAGGGGATCGGCGCTTTTCCAGGCCTGAAGAACCCGAGGGTGATCTGGATGGGGTTTCAAGAGGGGAAGGAGATGATTGTCGCGATTCAGAAACGGTTAGAAGGAGAGTTTGAGAAGATCGGGTTTCAGCCTGAAGACCGGTCCTTCCATCCCCACCTGACACTGGGAAGAATGAGATCGAACCGGGGAAAGGATGAGCTGGTCAGAGGAATGGAGAGGTATCGAGAAGAGGAACTTGGAAGTTTTCAGGTCGAGAGGATCGTTCTTTTTAAGAGCGATCTGAGGCCGGCAGGACCGATCTATACCCCATTGAGGGAAGTGAGGTTGGGTGGCTAAGAAAAAGTGAGGAGATGGGGAGGTAGGGAGATAGGGTGAAGATAAGATTGCCCCATCACCGAGTCAATCCCGACTCCGTCGGGGCAGGAGGGCATGATTATGATGAGAGAGGATCCGAGCAGAAAGAAGGCAGTTGATCTGGCGGTCACACAGATTGAAAAACAGTTCGGTAAGGGCGCCATCATGAAGTTAGGTGCGGAGATGATGCCCGGAGAGGTTCCCACCATCTCCACAGGCTCCCTCTCCCTCGATATTGCCCTTGGCGTGGGAGGACTGCCAAAAGGCCGGGTGGTGGAGATTTTTGGCCCCGAGGCTTCGGGAAAGACGACCCTTGCCCTCCATGTTGTTGCCGAAGCACAGAAAAAGGGCGGGATCGCTGTCTTTATTGATGCGGAGCATGCGCTCGATACCAAGTATGCAAAGAAACTCGGGGTGAAGATCGATGAACTTCTCCTCTCACAACCCGACACAGGGGAGCAGGCCCTGGAGATTGCAGAGCATCTCGTTCGGAGCGGAGGGGTCGATGTGATCGTCATCGACTCCGTGGCGGCCCTGGTTCCCAAAGCAGAGATTGAGGGAGAGATGGGCGATGCCCACATGGGGCTTCAGGCGAGGCTGATGTCTCAGGCCCTAAGAAAGTTGACGGCCACGATCAGCAAGTCGAATACGATCGTTATCTTCGTCAATCAGATCCGGATGAAGATTGGCGTCATGTTCGGAAACCCTGAGACGACAACCGGCGGAAATGCCCTCAAGTTTTATTCCTCCGTCCGTCTCGATGTCCGGAGGATCGCCTCCATCAAGCAGGGGCAGGATGTCATCGGAAACCGGACCAAAGTCCGTGTGGTGAAGAACAAGGTGGCGCCTCCCTTCAAAGAGGTGGAGTTCGATCTCATCTATGGAGAGGGCATTTCGAGAGAGGGAGATGTGCTCGACGTGGCTGTGGATAAGAATATCGTGGAGAAGAGCGGGACCTGGTACACCTATGGCGGACAGCGGATCGGCCAGGGAAGGGAGAATGCAAAACAATTTTTAAAGGAGAATTCGAAGATCCTGGAGCAAATGGAGAAGGAGCTCCTCGAGAGCTTTTCCCTCTCCAGAGCGGGATCGGCGGGATAATGGAATAGTGGATAAGGTTTCGGTTACGAAGCCCGTTTCGTCATTCGGTAACGGTTACGTAAAAGGAATTAATAGACGATAAACGTAACCTTTTATGAACGATACGGGCCCTGAACCTATCATGGTACAGGGCGGGCCTCGTTGCCGTTACCGTTGAACAAAGCCCTTATTTTCTACATCATCGGTTTGTGATCTGTGGAATCAGAGGTCTTTGGGTATTTTTTCAGAGACCTCAAAGAAGGAGGTTGAGATGGATATTAACCAGATCCTGGTGGAAGCGCTGGAGCATAAAGCCTCTGATGTTCATATCAAAGAAGGGGCTCCTCCCATTTTCAGGGTCAATGGCACGCTCAAGCCTTACAATAAGATGAAACCTTTAGACCATAATGATATATCGAAGATAGCCTTCGGACTGATGAGCGACTGGCAGAAGGAACGGTTCATCAAGAACCGGGAAGTCGATATGGGCTACGAAGTCTATGGCCTGGGCCGGTTTCGGATCAATGTCTATCGGCAGAGGGGAAAGCTCTCGATCGCCCTTCGAATCGTTCCCTATCAGATCAAATCCTTGGAAGAGCTTAATCTACCAAGCGTGATCAGAGATATCGCTCTTGAGAATAGAGGCCTCGTCCTCGTCACCGGGACGACCGGCAGCGGCAAGTCAACAACCCTGGCCTCCATGATCGATATCATCAATAAAAAACGGAACAGCCACATCATCACGATCGAGGATCCGATCGAGTTCATTCATGAGGACAAGAAGTCGATCATCGACCAGAGGGAGGTGGGCTCTGATACGAACACCTTTTCCAGTGCCCTGCGCGTGGCTCTCCGACAGGACCCGGATGTGATCCTGGTCGGCGAGATGAGGGACTTCGAGACGATCGAGACCGCCCTGACCGCGGCAGAAACAGGCCATCTCGTCATGTCCACCCTCCACACCCTCAATGCCACGGAGACGATCACCCGTATCATCTCCGTCTTTCCTCCCTATCACCAGAAGCAGGTCCGGCTTCAGCTGGCGGCTGTGCTCAAAGGAGTGGTCTCTCAGAGGCTGGTTCCCAGGGCGGATGGGATGGGACGGGTTCCGGCAGTGGAGATCCTGGTCTCCACCGCCAGAGTGAGGGAGTGCATCGTCGAAAAGGAGAAGACGAGCGAAATCAACGATGCCATTTCCAAGGGCCAGACCGCCTACGGGATGCAGACCTTCGACCAATCGCTGATGTATCTGATGAAACTGAACCTCATCACCTATGAGGAGGCCCTCAAGCACTGCACCAACCCCGATGACTTTGCCCTGAGAGTGAAAGGAATTCTCGCCACAAGCGACACCTCCTGGGATAACTTCGAGTCGCTTGAGAAAGAGAGAGAGAAGGAGAAGACGGCGAAGTTGGGAAGGCCGGTCGATCCTAAGATGGGAGGCATGGGTTTGAAAAGATGACCTCGGATGAGATTCGTAGGGCCTTTCTCAAATATTTTGAGGAGAGGAATCACCGTGTCGTTTCAAGTTCCTCACTCGTCCCCAGGAATGATCCCACCCTGCTCTTCACCAATGCCGGAATGGTTCAGTTCAAAGGGGTCTTTTTAACCGAAGAGACCCGGGACTATTCCCGCGCCGCCACCTCCCAGAAGTGTGTCCGCGCCGGAGGCAAACACAATGATCTCGAGAATGTGGGAAAGACCGCCCGTCACCATACCTTCTTCGAGATGTTGGGAAATTTCTCCTTCGGCGACTATTTTAAGGAGGGCGCCATTGAGATGGCGTGGGACCTCCTCATACGTCAGTGGGGATTGCCTGCGGAGAAGATGTGGATTACCATCTACCTCGATGACGATGAGGCTCACAATCTCTGGCGGAAGATCAACATTCCCGCGGACCGAATCGTCAGACTGGGAGAGAAGGATAACTTCTGGGCCATGGGAGAGACCGGGCCTTGCGGGCCCTGCTCTGAGATCGTGATCGATCAGGGAGAAGGCATGGGTTGCGGCCGGCCCGATTGCGCGGTGGGATGCGACTGCGACCGCTACCTGGAGCTCTGGAACCTCGTCTTCATGCAGTTCAATCGAGATGCCGAGGGAAAGATGACCCCTCTGGCCAACCCCTGCATCGATACCGGCATGGGACTGGAACGGATCTCTGCCATCCTTCAGGGCATGAAGAGCAACTTTGAGACCGATCTCTTCATCCCGATCATCAAGGAGATCGCAGAGATCGGCCATATTTCGTATGGAAGAGATCCGAAGACCGACATTTCCATCCGGGTGATTGCCGATCACAGCCGGGCGGCAACCTTCCTGATCAGCGACGGCGTTCTGCCGTCCAATGAGGGCAGGGGATATGTGCTTCGCCGGATCATGCGTAGGGCGATGAGACATGGAAAGATGCTCGGGATCGATCGCCCCTTCCTCTATCAAACCTCTTCGAAGGTGGTGGATCTGATGAAGGACGCCTATCCTGAGCTGAGGGAGACAGAGGCGATCGTCTCAAAGGTGATCAGAAATGAGGAAGAGCGTTTTTCAGAGACCCTCGATTCGGGGTTAAAGATTCTGAGAGAAGAGCTGGATCAATTGAAGAAGGGGAAAGGAAAGGTCCTCTCCGGAGAGGCGGCCTTCCGTCTTTACGACACCTTTGGTTTTCCCCTCGACCTGACGACTGAGATCCTCCAGGAAGAGGGAATGAGCCTTGATGAAGAAGGCTTCAAGGCACAGATGGAGGAGCAGAGGCAGAAAAGCAAGCAGGCCTGGCAAGGCATGGGCGAGGGAAAAGCAAAAGAGATCTACCGACGACTCTTAAACGAGGGGATAAAAACCTTATTTGTGGGATATGAGGAGACCCAGTGCGAATCGAGGATTCTGAAACTGATCAAAGGGGACGCATTTGTCTCCTTTGCCAACGAAGGAGATGAGGTCGAAGTCATCACGGAGAAGACACCCTTTTATGGAGAGACGGGCGGACAGGTCGGAGACAGGGGCGTGATCTTTCAGGAAAACTTCTCCCTGGAGGTGGAGGACACGATCAGACCCCTCGAGGACCTGATCGTCCACAAGGCGCGGGTGAAGAGAGGAATAGTGAGGGAAAGAATGGAAGCGACCTTCAAGGTCGATCCCGACCGAAGAAGAGCGATTGCCCTCAACCATACAGCCACTCACCTGCTTCAGGCAATGCTGAGAGAGGTTTTGGGGAGCCATGTCCATCAGGCAGGGTCTCTTGTGGCCCCTGAACGATTCAGGTTTGACTTCACCCATTTCGCTCCGATCGAAAGAGGGGACCTTGAACAGATTGAGGCGATGGTCAATCAGAAAGTCCGTCAGAATATGAGGGTCGAAACGAAGATTATGAACGTGGAAGAAGCCCTCCAGACCGGAGCCACAGCCCTCTTCGGAGAGAAGTATGGAGAGAAGGTGAGAGTGGTCAGAGTTTCTGATTTCAGCATCGAACTCTGCGGAGGAACCCATACCTCCCGAACGGGCGATATCGGGATCTTTAAAGTTCTGCATGAAAGCGGTGTGGCCGCAGGCGTGAGGAGAATCGAGGCCCTCACAGGAGAGGCCGCCTATCGGTTTATCCGGGAGGAGGAGCGTCAACTCGAGCAGATCGCCTCCTCTCTCAAATCAACGCCCGGAGAGATTGCCGTAAGAGTGGAACGACTGCTTCAGAGACAGAAGGAACTGGAGAGGGAGGTGGAGTCTTTCCAGGCAAAGTGGTCGAACCAGGAGATCTCCGGCCTCCTTTCGCTTGTGAGGGAGGTGAAGGGCGTGAAAGTCTTATCGGTCAGGTTGGACGGAAAGGATCCAAAGCGATTGAGGGAGCATATCGATCAGTTGAAGGAAAAGATTGGCTCGGGGATCATCCTTCTCGGAAGCCAGAGCGATGTGAAGGTCACTCTGTTGATAGGCGTCACCGGAGATCTAACCCGTCGGTTCAAGGCAAACGAATTGATCAAGAAGATCGCTCTTCATGTGGGAGGAACAGGAGGAGGCCGGCCCGATTTTGCCCAGGCCGGAGGGACCGATCCCGAAAAGCTGGACGAGGCGCTTAAGGCCATTGACGATCTCATTTAAATATTTAAAGTGGAAGATCATACCCCCATCCTTCTCATGAGGAAGGAAAGGGGGATTTTTTTGTTATGACGACTCAATTCCGTTCGTGCTGGGCCCTTCCTTCGACTTCGCTTGGGACATTCGGAAAAACTCCGTTCGCCCTGAGCCGTGAGCTTGTCGAACGGTCGAAGGGCGAATCCCGCAAAGCGCGGGACTCAGGGCAGGTTTGTCGAAGCATGAACTGTGCAGTGAAATACCCCTCGAGAACCTCAGGGTGATCGGCAGGGATTTTCCTCTGCGGAAGTCGAAAGAAGATATATGAAAGGTTAAAAGAAAGATGGCCACCGTCAGGACACGATTTGCCCCCAGCCCCACAGGCGACCTCCATATCGGAGGGGCCCGGACCGCCTTGTTTAACTGGCTCCTGGCGCGGCATACCGGAGGCGCATTCATCCTACGGATCGAGGATACGGACGTGGCTCGCTCGACCCAGGAGTCGATACAGGTCATCCTCGATGCCATGACCTGGCTGGGGCTGGATTGGGACGAAGGCCCCTTTTATCAAACAGAGAGACTTTCCCTCTACCGGGAGATGGCGAATCAACTTGTGACCAAGGGGAAGGCCTACCGATGTTTCTGTTCGCCGGAGGAGCTGGAGGCCAAGCGGGAAGCCGCAATGAAGGCAGGGATCAAGCCAAAATATGACCGGACCTGCCTTCAAAGTCAATCGCCTCCTCCGGACAGACCTTTTGCAATCCGGTTCTTTTCGCCTGATGAGGGGAAGACCGTGGTGGAAGACCTCATCCAGGGCCGCGTGGAATTTGACAATAGCGAACTGGATGACCTTATCATCCTGAGAAGCGACGGGCTCCCCACCTACAACTTCTCCGTGGTGGTCGATGATGTCACAATGAATATCACCCATGTCATCCGGGGAAATGACCATCTCAACAATACCCCCCGGCAGATTCAGATATACCAAGCCCTGGACCATTCCTTGCCGGAGTTCGGTCATGTTCCGATGATCCTTGGCCCGGACAAGAAGAAACTCTCCAAAAGGCATGGAGCCCAGTCCGTAATGGAGTATCAGAAGATGGGCTATCTTCCACAGGCCGTAGTGAACTATTTCGTCCGCCTGGGATGGTCCTATGGCGATCAGGAAGAGTTCACCCTGAAGGAGTTGATCGAAAAGTTCACCCTGGAGGCGGTGGGCAAAGCAGCCGCAGCCATCAATCCGGGGAAGCTGGACTGGCTCAATTCCCAGTACATCAAGAGGATGGAAACGGATGAGCTGACCAAGAAGGTTTTGCCCTTCATTGAAGCAAAGGGGTATTCGGTGACAGATGCAGACCTCCTGAAGAGAGCGGTTCTCTCTTTGAGGGAGAGATCGAAAACCCTGGTAGAGATGGCGGAGCTTTCAGAATTTTATTTCTGCGAAGAGATCGTCTATGAGGAGGAGGCCGCCAAGAAATTTCTGAAAGGTGAGTCAATGGTCATCTTCGAAGAGGTCATCACCTCACTTTCGAAGGAACCGATTCTAAAAAAGGAGAGCAACCACCTTCTGATCCAGCGGCTATCCGAATCCCGGCACGAGCCTCTGGTCAGGATCGCCCAGCCCCTTCGTGTGGCATTGACGGGCAGAACGGTCAGCCCGCCCATTGATGAAGTGATGGAGGCATTGGGAAAAGAGAAGGTGATACAGAGACTAAAAAAGGCAATGGAATATATTACAAAATCCGAAATTCGAATATCGAAATCCGAAACCAATCCAAAATCTAAATGACTAAATTTTCTAAACTTTTTAACCTTAATTTAGTTTTGATGGATTCGTAAAGAATCGTCACTCCGGTGGAAACCGGAGTCCAGAAAATTTCTAATCCTTTGAAAAGACTGGATTCCGGCTTTTGCCGGAATGACAACTATTAGCTTTTTTTGACTTTTTACGAGAATATCAGTTTTGGATTTCGGTCATTTGAAATTGTTTCGAAATTCGCCTGCCTGCGCGAAGCCGCTTCGGCGAAGGCAGGGATTTCGTGCTTCGAATTTGGACATTGAAGAAATTTGAAAGGTGTACCACATTGATGATGCAAGGATGATTCGATGAAACTCAAATCTCTTGAGATGACCGGATTCAAATCTTTTGTGGACCGGTTCCATCTCTCCTTTCCGGAAGGGGTGACGACGATCGTTGGGCCGAATGGCTGCGGGAAGTCAAACATCGTCGATGCCATCCTCTGGGCCATTGGGGAACGAAGCGCCAAGCATCTGCGGGGAAAGTTGATGGAGGATGTCATCTTCGGGGGAACGGACGGAAGAAAACGCTTGGGAATGGCAGAAGTGAGCCTCACTTTCTCCAATGAGGACGGGTCAGCTCCCGTGGAGTACCAGGAGTATAGTGAGATCACCATCACCCGCAGGCTCTTCCGATCCGGAGAGAGTGAATTCCTGATCAACCGGACTCCCTGCCGGCTAAGAGACATCATCGATCTCTTCCTTGATACGGGGATCGGCGTGAACGGATACTCGATTGTGGAACAGGGCCGGGTGGAAAATCTCATCAATGCCAATCCCCAGGACCGGCGTTTTTTAATCGAAGAGGCAGGGGGGATTGCAAAGTATAAGGAACGGAAGAGACTGGCCCTGATGAAGATGGATGCGACCCAGCAGAACCTTCTGAGGATTCAAGACATCATCTCCGAGGTGAAACGGCAGATCGTCACACTGGAACGGCAGGTGAAGCGGGCGGAGGAATTTAAGGCGATGCGGAAGGAAGTCCGGGAGATCGAACTCCGCTTTGCCATTCAGGAATATGGCGAACTTTCGGAGAAAGGGGAGGCGGCCAAGGGTTATCTCAAAGCCCTCCGGGAAAGGGAGGCCGTGATTTCTGCTCAGATAGCGGAGAGGGAGGCATCGGTCGAAGGGATGAGGCTGAGAAGTGTGGAGGAAGAAGAAAGGCTCCGCACTCTCCAGCAGGAGCTTTACGATCTGAATCAGAGGATTCAGAAGATGGAGAACGAGGTCGAACTCTTCAGGAGGGAAAGGGAGGGCCTTCAGAGGCAGGAGGCCCAGATGCTGGAGGAAATAGGAAAGGGACTTCAGGCCTGGAGAGAAACCCGCAGAGAACGAAGAAGAATGGAACAGACCCGGAAGGAGCTGGAAAAAGGGAGCCGCGAGAACGAAGAGATCGTGAAAGAATGGGAGGTTCTCTACAACGAGTTCAGAGGAACTTTCCAGGAAGTTTCAGACCAGTTAGAGACGGAGAAGGGGAGATTGATCGACACGCTGACCCGGCTCACCTCCCTCAGAAACCGTCAATCCCACCTTGAGGAGAGAAGAGAAGATCTTCAGAAGCGGATCCGGTCCCATGAAAAAGAGTCCGAAGAGGTGAGAACAGGACTGTTCCGGTTGGAAGAGACCTTATCGAATGTTGAGAAGGAGAAAGAGGTCAATCTCTCCATCCGGAGTGCGCTCCAGGAGGAGAAGGAAAGGTGGGCAGGAGAACTTGAGAGATTGAGGGAGGCCTTTCGAACAAGACAATCCGAACGCTTTGAGTTAGAAGAGAATCTGAGACAGGACCGGTCTCGATATCTCTCCTTAAAAGAACTTCAGGAGAATTATGAAGGGTTTGAAAAGGGAGTGAAGTCTCTTCTCTTCAAAAAAAGAGAGGGGCAGGAGCAATGGGACCGGATCATTGGGGTGGTGGCCGACATCCTGGAACCCGAACCTCCATACGAGATTCCACTCGAGGCCGTCTTGGGACAGCGGTTGCAATACCTGATGGTGGCGGATGAGGGAGGGGCGATGGGCGCCATCGAAATCCTCAAAAAGGAGTCCCTGGGTCGAGGGAGTTTCATTCCCGTAGGAGTAAGCGGCAAGAAACAGAAGGAATGGTCTTCGCCATTGAAGTTGGAAGAAGGGCCGGTGTCTCTGATGCGATTTGTTAAAGTGAAAGAAGGATTTTCTGACATCGCAGAATTTCTGATCGGGGATGTCGGCGTGGTCGATCATCTGGAGAAGGCGCTCAACTGGATGAAGCAAGAAGGAGCATTTGAAACCCTTGTCACCCTGGAAGGGGAGGTGGTGGAACGGACGGGGGTGATCTCCGGAGGAAGCCGTGATCAGGGCCTCGGCATCCTGGAGAGAAGGCGGGAGATCAGGGAGCTGGAGAAAAAGATTGAACAAGAGGAGCAGAAGTGCGGTAAAGCCCTTGAGGAAGAAGAGCGCCTTCATCAGGAGATCCTTGAGAGAGAAGTCCGGCTGGAGAATAGGAAGAGAGAGATCCAGGAGAAGGAGATTGAACTTCTCCATCAGGACCGGGATCTGGAAGGGGTAAGAAAGGATATCTCACAATTTCATCAGCGGGCCGACCTCCTCCGGTTTGAAGGAGAAGAGCTCAGAGGGGAGGAAAAGGAAATTGAAGAGGAGATGAAGACGGTCCTGGATCAAATGGTGAGAGAGGAGGCCGCAAGAAAGGAGAAGGAGGAGGAGCTTCAGTCCCTCAAGAAGACGGTGGAGGAGGTGAGGGAGGGGACAGAAGAATTAGGAGGAAGGATCACGGAGAAGAAGGTCTATCTGGCCTCGGTCGAGGAGAAGCAGAGAGGGATGGAGATTCAGATTGTCAACCTCTCCGAGAATATCAGGACACTGCGTGAGCAGGTCATCCATAGAGTGAAGGGGATCAGGGCCTCGAGAGAGGAGAAGGGTTCGCTTCGTGAAAAAATCGATCAGAGGGAAAAAGAGCTGGAAGGGCTGGTGGAAAGCCACCGGTTGAATGAAGAAGGTCTTTCCCATCTAAGAGAGAAGGTGGAGGCGCTCTCGAATCAATGGAAAGAGGCAGAAGCCTCTTCGAGATATCTCCGCCAGGAGCTGGAAGATATCCGGCAGAAGAGCCATGAGGAGGAGATTCGGGTTTCAGAGGTTCAATTGAAACTCCAGCATCTTCAGGATTCGATGAGAGAGCGTTATGGAGCTACCCTTTCGACATCCATCGGAATGGTTCCCGAGGAATTTTCAAGAGAGGAGGGGTCGAAGCGGCTTGCGGAGCTGAAGGCTGGCCTGGAGGGGTTCGGAGAGGTCAACCTCATGGCCCTTGAGGAGTATCAGGAATTGAAACAGCGGCACGACTTCCTCACAGAACAGCACAACGACCTTCAACAGGCGCTCGATACGCTTAAGAAAGCGATTGTCCGGATTAACCGGACGACGACGAAGCGGTTCTTAGAGACCTTTCATCTCGTCAATGAGAAGTTCAAAGAGGTTTTCTCCCGGCTCTTTAAGGGTGGGCAGGCCAGCCTGATCCTTATGGATGAACAGGACCCATCCACCTCGGGCGTGGATATCATGGCCCAACCACCTGGCAAGAAACTCCAGAACATTGACCTTCTCTCCGGAGGGGAGAAGGCCCTGGTCGCCACCGCTTTACTCTTCGGGCTCTTCATGATCAGACCAACGCCCTTCTGTCTGCTCGATGAGATGGATGCACCGCTGGACGATGCGAACATCAACCGTTTCATTGAAATGGTCAGGGAATTCTCAAAGACCTCCCAGTTCATTCTCATCACCCACAACAAGAAGACGATGGAGATGGCCAACACCCTCTACGGGATCACCATGGAGACCCCTGGAGTCTCGAAGGTGGTCTCGGTCCGACTGAATTAAATTCTCACCTGAGACTATTGTAAAGCCCGAAAGGGGAAAGAAGGGGACGTCCCCTCTTTCTCCCAGTGAATAAACCACTTCCTCGCCAGAGTCCAAATCTTTCAGGCGGACCTTTGAATCCATGGTGATCACATCTTCCGGGATATCCTTTGATGGGACGACCCGTTAAGTTTTTCTTCCACCCTCAACATCAAACCGCTTAGTGCCCTGATCTCTCATGACCGTTAGTCTCCCTCTGTCCAGTATCGTTTCTTACGGAATCCCCGAAGGTTATTTGGAGGTTGGTTTAAACCCTTATCATTTGATAAGAGTCTACTAATTTTGAATGGAAACTTCAATAAGAATTATTGATTACCATTTGGAAGAATGTATCGAAGGACAAAACTCAAAAATCACTCTTTCAGGAAGAAATTCTCGGGGCAGGGTTTGGGGGGCAAACAATTATAATAAATTATTTCATTCCTTTCTTGCTCGGGTCTTTTTTTCAGCCTCTCCAGAACGGTGGGAAGGGAAAATCGATTAAAATAGGTTATAATGAAATTCCTGATAAGACCAGTAATTTCTGATTCCATAACTGCCTGCCGGTAGGCAGGGATTATGAAACGATTACACGGATTATATTAATAGTCTCATAATAGAATGGACACCACCAATGAACTTATGATTGCAATCTATAATAATAACTCCCCCTCCCCCCTCTTACCCCAAGAGGGGAATATTCCTCCCCTTGAGGTAAGGGGAGGGTAGGTGGGGTTATTTACAGACTATTTTGAGACCGTTAATAAATCTTTTGAAAATAGAAAATATCTGTTTAATTCGAAGCCTCTGCTAAGGCTTTCAAGGGTTTTCCAAAGACCTCATAATGGTTTTACGTTTCCGAGGGGTCCCTCTATTCCTTAAATGCTACTTTGAGAAAGACAAAAGATCTCTAAAATAAATCCATGAAAAATATACGAAATTTTAGCATCATCGCGCACATTGACCATGGGAAATCGACCCTGGCAGACCGGCTCATTCAATATACCGGCATGGTTGATGATCGGAACTTTAAAAATCAGATCCTGGACAATATGGACATTGAGCGTGAGCGCGGGATCACCATCAAGAGCCAGGCCATAGCCCTTCCCTATCATGCCGAAGACGGGGAGGAGTATGTCCTCAATCTGATCGACACGCCGGGTCATGTCGATTTTTCTTATGAGGTTTCCCGCTCCCTGGCCTCTTGCGAAGGCGTGCTTCTTCTGATTGATGCGGCCCAGGGCGTTCAGGCTCAGACGATTGCCAATCTCTATCTGGCCATGGAAAATAACCTGGAGATCATTCCGGTCATCAATAAGATCGATCTTCCCACGGCGGATGTGGAACGGGTGATCGAGCAGATCGACTCGGAGTTGGGACTGGACGCTTTCAGTGCTCTAAAATGTTCGGCCAAGGAAGGAATAGGAATCGAAGAGGTCCTGGAGGCCATTGTCAAGAGAATTCCTCCTCCGAAAGGCGATCCTGAAGGGCCGCTCGCCGCCCTGATCTTCGATGCCCAGTATGATCCTTTCCGTGGAACAGTTATCCACTGCCGCGTCTTTGATGGAACCGTGAAGCCTGGAGATTTTATTCGTTTGATGTTCAATCAGGAGGCTTATAAGGTCGAGGAGGTGGGACGATTCCTGCTCGCCAGAGAAAAACGTGACCGAATCTCCGCAGGAGAGGTGGGTTACATCTTCGCAGGCGTCAAGACCGTATCGGATGTGCACATCGGCGATACGATTACGCTCGATGAACGGCCCTGCGATAGGCCTCTCCCCGGCTTTAAGGAATTCAAACCCGTGGTCTTCTCTTCGATCTATCCCATCGCTCCGGAAGACTATGAAGACCTGGCTGTTGCCCTTGAGAAATATTTGTTGAATGATGCGGCCTTCGTCTATCAGAAAGATTCATCGGTGGCCCTGGGACAAGGATTCCGGTGCGGGTTTTTAGGCCTTCTTCATCTCGAAATCGTCCAGGAAAGGGTGGAACGGGAATACGATCTCTCCATCATCCTCTCCGTTCCGAGCGTCCGTTACCGGTTTACATTAAAGGACGGAAGCGTCATGTTCGTTGACAATCCTGCTCACTACCCGAATCCTCTTTCTATTGAAAAAGGAGAAGAGCCCTATATTCGCGCCATGCTGCTTTTTCCGGAGAGATATCTCGGCTCCGTGATGAAACTCTGCATGGAGAAGCGAGGGGAAAACTCAAAGCTGGGGTACCTGGGCCCGGGCCGTGTGGAGTTGACTTATGAGATGCCCCTGGCCGAGGTGATTTATGATTTTTACGATCGTTTCAAATCCATCACTCAGGGATACGGGTCTTTTGATTACGAGGTCGTTGATTACAGAGAAAGCACCCTCGTCCTGGTGGACATCCTGGTCAACGGCGAGAAAGTGGACGCCCTGTCGCAAATTGCCCATCGCGATCAGGCCCGTCCCCGAGCCCTCAGGGCCTGCGAAAGATTGAAGGAAGAAATTCCCCGGCAGATGTTTAAGATAGCGATTCAAGGAGCGATCGGAGGAGAGATTATCGCCCGGACGACAATCTCTCCCTTCCGCAAGGATGTAACGGCAAAGTGCTACGGCGGCGATATCACCCGGAAGCGAAAGCTTCTCGAGAAGCAGAAGAAAGGAAAAAAGAGGATGAAGACGATCGGGTCGGTCTCCATCCCCCAGAGCGCTTTTCTTGCCGTCCTTAAATCGGACACGGATCATTAAAGGGTTCAAGGGGCCCAGAGGTCAAGGGTCCGAGTGGAATACTCAATTTAACCTTAATTTTTTTAAAAACTCGAACCCTGGAACCCTTGAATCCCTGAACCCTCATTAGGTTTTACTTAATGAACTCAAAAACACCTGGTCTCTACATTCATATTCCCTTTTGTCTGAGCAAATGCCCTTACTGCGATTTCTATTCGGCAACTTCCATCTCTGCCATTCCCGCTTTCCTGAATGGACTCTTCAGTGAGATGGAGATATATCGCCACCGATTCGATCCTTTTGATACGGTCTATCTCGGTGGTGGAACCCCATCACTTCTCAGCCCAGAGCAATTGGAAGACATTCTGATCAATGTAAGAAAAAACTTCGATCTGATACCGAACACCGAAATTACTTTGGAAGCAAATCCGGCGGACCTTAACCCACCTTTCCTCGAATCGATCCTCGAGATGGGCATGAACCGGATCAATATTGGAATCCAGTCGTTCGATGAGAAGATACTCCGTTTCCTCGGAAGAAGGCACTCCAAAAAGCAGGCCATCTCAGCCATCGAGACATCGAGAAAGGCCGGGTTTAACAACATCGGGCTCGACCTCATTTACGGGGTCCCGGACCAGGGAATCATGTCCTGGCTCGATACCTTGGGGCAGGCCCTTGTCTTTTCACCGGAGCATCTCTCCTGCTACCAGTTGACGCTTGAAGCGGAAACACCCTTAGGAATAAGGCGCCAGGCAGGAGAATTTTCCGTCCCCGGAGACGAATTGCAGTACGAATTCTTTATGAAGACGTCCGGATTTCTCGAAGAGGCCGGCTATATCCATTACGAGGTATCGAACTTTGCAAGAGGAATTGAGCACTTCTCACGACACAATCAAAAATACTGGGACCATTCCCCTTACCTCGGTCTTGGTCCTTCGGCCCATTCCTTCCGGGCCAATCAACGATGGTGGAACCATCGTTCTTTTGATCAGTACCTCGCTTCGATCAATGCTGGAAACCTCCCTGTCCAAGAGACAGAAACCCTGACGATAGAACAGCTTCGACTGGAAGCGCTCTATCTCGGCCTCAGGACGAAAAAGGGAGTCTCCCTCGACGATTTCAAGAATCAGTATGCCTGCGATCTCTTCACCGAAAAAAAGGAACTATTGGCAAAATTAGAGGAAGTGGGATTCATCTCCATCCGGGGTGGCTTTCTCTATCCCACGCAGAACGGCCTCGCCATCGCTGACAGCCTTTCGTTGATTTAGGCCTGGGGAAAATATCGACATTATTAGGGACAGGGAAAGGGTTTTTCTTCCCAGATCTGGGGCGAGAAAAAGGGATGGATACTTTATAAGAATTTATATCCCGTCCCCTAAATGCTTTAAGAGCTTTTATCCTTCGAGAGCCTCAGGGTGATCGGTGTATTCTAATCCACGCGAAAGCCGGAAGAACCCCATTAAAAGATGAATTTGTGCACCCCCCCGCCCCGCAAAAATTGACAGTGGGTTAAAATTGTAGTATTTTTAACCACATAAAAGAAGTGGAGGGTGAGGGGATCATTCCCCTTTTATATTTAACCTAAATTGAGCGATTCACCCTATTTCACAAGGGAGGCAGGGATGCCTCAAACCCTTTTAGAATGCGATACGTTGAAAGTTTGGGCAATTGACCATAAGCTTTCACCAAACAGGTGATCTTTGAACTATCCCCATCATGGTTGATTCAATCCATCAAAGGTGATCGCTCTAAAAGGCTTTTTGGCCTCCCCACCCCCCTTGTGAAGGGTGAAAAAATCGCTCAAATTAGGTTTAAAATAGGAGATTTCTGGAAAAGCCAGAAATCTCTGATTACACCCCTGCCTACCGGCAGGCAGGGATTAGGATCCGATTACATAGATTAGAAATGCAGAGAGCGAAAATTAGTTTTTAGTGCTCTCAATAGATAAATTAAGGATGGTTGTCGGTGAAAGAGCTTCTTTCTCTTGTGTCAAAACCGGTCAGGTATCTGGGCCGGGAGATCAATTCTATCAGAAAAGATCCCTCCGAAGTCAGACTGAAATTCTGCTTCGCCTTTCCGGATGTCTATGAAGTGGGGATGTCCCATCTCGGCATCCAGATCCTCTATCACATCCTTAACTCAAAGAATGGGGTGGCCTGCGAAAGGGTCTTTGCTCCCTGGGTCGATATGGAGAAGGTCTTGAGGGAGAAAAGAGTTCCCCTCTCTTCTCTCGAATCGTCCACACCTCTCAATCAGTTTGATATCCTCGGCTTCTCCCTCCAGTATGAGCTCTGCTTCACCAATGTCCTCAACATGCTCGATCTCTCCAACATCCCTCTTTATTCAAAAGATCGGGATGAGCGATTTCCTCTTATCATCGCAGGAGGCCCCACCGCCTTCAACCCGGAGCCTGTGGCTGATTTCTTCGATGCCATTGTCATCGGAGATGGCGAAGAGGCGGCGCTTGAGATCTGCGATCTGGCGATCCAATGGAAAGAGTCTCATGGTAAAAAGGATGATCTCTTAAAATCCCTCTCGGAGTTGAAGGGCATCTATGTCCCCAGCCTCCGTCAGAGCCATAAGATCCAAAAGAGGATCGTCTCCGACCTCAACCGCGCCCCTTTTCCCACCTGCCCCATTGTCCCCTTCATGAAGGTGGTTCATGACCGCCTCAATGTGGAGATCGCCCGGGGTTGTAAACGGGGATGCCGTTTCTGTGAGGCAGGGTTCATCTACCGGCCTTATCGGGAGAGAGAGCCGGAAACGATCCAGGAGATCCTTAATACTTCATTGAAACGGACGGGCTACGAAGAGATTTCCCTGCTCTCTCTCAGCGCAGGAGACTATTCCTCCATCGGGCCGCTTCTTTCGAATCTGATGGACCGATTCGAGTCAAAGCGGGTGGCGGTCTCTTTCCCATCATTAAGAATTGAAAGCATCGTCGGCCATCTCGCAGGGGAAGTGAAACGAGTCCGAAAAACAGGATTCACCATTGCGCCCGAGGCCGCAACCGAGCGTCTCCGAAAGGTGATCAATAAGGAACTGGACGAGGCCATCCTCTTTCAGGGGGTGAGAGAGCTTTTCTCCATGGACTGGAAAAATCTCAAACTCTACTTCATGATCGGCCTTCCCACCGAGAAGGAGGAGGACGTAAGGGGCATCATCGATCTCTCCAGAAGGATCCTGTCCTGGGGAGAACGCCAGAGGATTCATCCCCAGATCAGCGTGAGTGTCTCCACCTTTGTGCCCAAACCTCATACCCCCTTTCAGTGGGAACCACAAATCCCTCTCGAAACGATGAAAGAGAAACTCCATTTTTTAAAGGAAAATTTGAAGAGGAAAAGTCTCCGTCTCAAATGGCAGGATCCCCATCTCAGCCTCCTCGAAGGTGTCTTCTCAATGGGAGACCAAAATTTATCGAGGGTTCTGGTCGAAGCCCATCGGCTGGGATGCCGGTTCGATGGCTGGAGCGACCAGTTCCGCTATGATCTCTGGGAGAAGGCCTTTGAGAAGGCGGATCTGGAGATGACCTCCTACACACGGAAAAAGGGATTTGAAGAAACGCTTCCCTGGTCTTTTATTGAGACAGGGGGTGGAGCTGATTTCTTATGGAAGGAGTATCAGAAAGGCTTGAAGGAGGAGATCAGCCCTTCCTGCACGGCGAGGGATTGTCATCTCTGCGGCCTCTGTGACGGGAAAGATATTGCGGTGAGAGAAGGGCGCCCCTTACAAATTGAATCGTCGAAAAAATCGGAAATGCGTGAGATTCGAAAGAAGGGTCTCAGGATGAAATTTCGGTTGACGTTTGTCAAAAAAGGAGAGCTCCGGTTCGTCAGCCACCTCGAATTAGCTCATCTTTTCTACCGGTCGGCAAAGAGGGCCGGCCTTTCCCTCCATCACTCCGAAGGATTTCACCCAATGCCGAGAATCATCTTCGAAAAGGCCCTTCCGGTGGGAGTGGAGAGCCTGAGAGAGATTGTCGATATCGAACTGGAGGGAAGGATCTCATCGACGGAATTGATGGAGAGGCTTAATCAGGCCCTTCCGGAGGGGATTAAAATCATGGAGGCCAGGGAAGTCCTGTTTCCCTTGCCTTCTTCCTCTCTTCCGCATCGGTCGGTCTATCGGATCTCCCTGGATCATCTCCTCTCAAAAGAAGAAACCCAATCAAGGCTGAAAAAGAGTATGGAGAAAGAAGAACTCTTCATCCTCCAGGAGAGGAAGGAGAAGGAGAGGAGGATCGATCTTCTTCCTCTGATCGAGAAAGCCGAAGTGAAGGAAGAAACGGAAGAATCAGGCGAAAAGGCCGGTCCGGTCTTAGAACTCGTTCTTCGGAACCTCAGCGGAAAGACGGCAAAACCCAATGAGGTCGTTGAAGCCCTTCTGGGCATACAGGGAGAAGGGCTTGCCCAATGCAGAATCGTTAAGGTGGAATGAATGGAATATTGGCATCTAAGAGTTATGGAATCGTAAAAAGTCGTCATTCCCGTGAAAACGGGAATCCAGAAAATTCTAACAACATGAAAATACTGGATTCCTGCTTGCACAGGAATGACGGAAAATAGCCTTTTCAGGCTTTTTACGAGACCATCAAGAATTAAAAATAACTGGTGGATTGCTTTTCTCTTTAAGACCCATTATTCCACCATTCCACTATTCCAGTATTCCAATTCTATAATGTTTGGGGAGAGGTTATGGCTAATGAACTCATCATCAATGTGACGCCTCAGGAGACAAGGGTTGCCCTTTTAGAGGATCGGGTCCTTGCGGAACTCCACATCGAGCGAACCCGGGACCGGGGGATCATCGGAAATATCTATAAGGGGAAGGTCGTCAAGGTCTTGCCGGGCATGCAGGCTGCCTTCGTCGACATCGGACTGGAGAAAGCCGCCTTCCTCTATGTCGCCGATGTTTATGGAGGGATGGAAGAGTATGAGGAGATGGGTTTTCTGGGCCTCGAGATGACCAACTACCTCAATCCTCCGTCGCAGATCCAGGATCTTCTCTTTGAGGGCCAGGAGGTGCTGGTTCAGGTCTCCAAAGAACCCATCGGCACGAAGGGCACCCGGATCACTTCCCACATTACGCTCCCGGGTCGCTACCTCGTCTTCATGCCCACGGTGGATCATGTGGGTGTCTCGCGCAGGATCAGAGACGAAAAGGAAAGAAGGCGATTGCGGGATATCGCCCAGTCCGTCAAACCTCCTTCGGGCGGCATGATTATCCGCACAGCCAGTGAAGGAGCAGAGCCCGAGGAGATTCGAAATGACATGGAGTTTCTTCTCCAGCTCTGGAGTAACGTCCAAAAGAGGAAGGAGCATGCTTCCGTCCCCTCCCTCATCCACAGCGATCTGACATTGATTCTCCGTATGATTCGCGACCTCCTCTCCCCTCAGATCAACCGGATCATCATCGATTCGAAAGAGGAACACGAGAGCATCGTCTCCTTCATCAACACCTATATGACCAAGCAGAAATATGAGATTCTCCTCTATGAGGAGAAGGCCCCCATCTTCGATGCCTATGGCATTGAAATGGAGATCGACAAGATTCTCGGAAGGAAAGTCTGGCTCAAATCAGGAGGCTATATCGTCATCGATATCAGTGAGGCAATGGTGGCCGCCGATGTGAATACCGGTAGATATGTCGGCAAGAGGAATCTGGCTGATACGATCCTGAAAACGAACCTTGAGGCAGCCAAGGAGATCGCCTACCAGTTGAGGGTTCGCAATATCGGAGGGATCATCATTATCGATTTCATCGATATGGAGAGGGAGGGCGATAAGGAGAAGGTCTATCAGGCCCTGGAGGAGGCCACCAAGAAGGATCGACAGAAGATCAACATCTTTAAGATCTCCGAACTGGGTTTGGTGGAGATGACCCGTAAGCGGACGCGTGAGAACATCTCGAGAGTTCTTGACGAGCCATGCCCATATTGCGAAGGGGCGGGCCATGTCAAATCAAAAGTCACGGTCTGTTACGACATCTTCCGCGAAATCGAGAGAACAACCTCCCAACTGGGAGGCAATAGCATCATGGTCGAAGTCCATCCGGATGTGGCAGACCTCCTCTACGAGGAGGAAAGGGCCAGGGTGGAGGAACTGGAGAAGAAGTTGAAAAAGAAGATCGTGATCAAGGCCAAATCCGGCTTCCACCAAGAACAATTCAACATCATCGAAGTTTGATTTTCTGTCAAAAGGGAGTGATTATTTTTTTGTTGACAAACATAACTTAATTTATTATGTTTTATAAAGAAATGTTTAAAATATTAACATAATTTTGTAAAGTTATATAATATGGACACTTTGATCGGAAGAAAGCTCAAGGAATTACGAGAAGTTAACGGATATACCCAAGAAGAAATCTGCCGTATCACTGGGATTAACCGGAGTAAGCTTAGCCAGGTAGAAAATGGTAAAATGGGGATTTCCAACGAAGAGCTTTATCGGATATCCAGGTTTTTGGGGCAACCCTTGGAATACTTTTTTGAAGAGGAGGAAAAGCCAGCCAGGAATGTTCTCCTTTTTAGGGCAAAGAGTTCGCTTGATGAAGAGGACTTAGATCTGGTCAAAAATTGCCAGGAGATCGGAATAAACTATACTGAATTAGAGGAGTTAGTATCTGAGGAAGAAGTTCATCCAGACTTCCGCACCTATTCTTACCCACCCGATGTTCCCTTTTCCAGGGTGGCCAAGACAATTGCCAGACAGGAACGCCAATTTCTGGAATTGAATCCAAGTGACCCGATGTCGATAAGATCTATCCTTCAAGAGCAAGGGATATTGGTTCTTGAAATCAGTTTCAAGTCAGATATATTGGATGGCTTTTTCTTTATTCATGATAAGCGACCAGTCATCATTGCAAATGCCCATAATAAAAACCCCTTTTCGAGGAATTTTGTCATTGCTCATGAACTCGCACATGTGCTTATGGATAGCAGCAGTTTTTCGCGCTTTTGCAACTCGATTGAGAAATCCGAAGAAGTTGTTGAGAAACGCGCTAATTTTTTTTCCAATGAGTTCTTATTACCCGAGGAGGCTCTCGAAATATACTTCACTGAATGTGGATACCATAAAGGGAAATCGAAGATTCAGAGGTATGATCTTTACTACCTGATGAATCACCATCAATTGAGTAGAGAAATCGTTCTCAACCGTCTCCTCTTTACTGGATGGATTTCCGAAGACGAAAGGGGCGGTTTTCTGGAGATCGAAGGAATTGCCAAGGATATGGAAAGAATGGGGTTTTCGAATGAATATACCCGTTATTACTCAGACCGGAAAGAAGATCAAAGGTTCTCTGATTATCCTATCTTCAACATGTTGACAGAACGATATCGGTTCTTGGCAAAAACCGCGTACACGAAATCAAAGATCACTTTTGGAAAGCTTAGTGAATATTTATTTCTCCCCAAAGACCAGATTGCAACCCTCTTCGGAATTGGGAAGAAAGAGCCAACCGTGGAGGAAGTTATTGGGTTGTCTTAATGTAATCATTGATTCAGATATTATCTTCCTCCTTGTCTCGATTCTAAAACCTCACTATTTCAACCTTCTAAAGACTACCCTCAAATGGCAGATTTTTATCTCCCAGGAAATTGAAGAAGAGGTAGTGGATCGGGTTTCCTCTTCATTAAAGGAGAAATTACTAAAAGAGGGCGTCTGGAAATATTTTTCACCTTCTGATCCCGCACAAGAGAAAGCAATCATGCGAAAATATAAAGAACTCAGGAAAATTATACATAAAGGAGAAGCAAGCTGTTACGCTATCGCTTATTGTGCAGGGTTTTCCGTGTTATCACATGATCATGAAGCAAACCGTCTTCTCCCTCTAGAGGTTAGGGAAAAAATCAAATGGTATTCTTTTTATGAGATGATTTATCTTTTGAACAGAGAAACGGCTATTTCAGATCAAGAAGCAAAAGAGTGCATAAGATCATTAGACCAGGTTCCAAATTTCACTCTCCCAGCGGCAATTCGACAGAAAGGATTCCCCGCAATTAAGGAAATTTTTGATAAAAAATATCCTCCCAAAAATATTACCAAGTAAGACGTCACGGGTTTCAGCGGAAGGACTCCGATCAACCATATGATTGGCACCCGCCTGGACGGCTATCTCCAGCCTTCACAATATCCATTATCTCCCGCCCCTTTTTCGGGATTCGGATTCGGGGATTCGGGGTCAGACTTAAAGATTGAGATACGGTGTCCTCCCTAAAGATGTTGGCCCATCTTAATGCGGAATGCGGAATTGAAAACTAAAAACAGCATGAAGCAGAGCGCAGAGCGTAAAGCTCAAAGAAGAAAGCTTCCGCCTATACGGAAGCTTCGACGGGCAGGCCTGCCTACGGTATGACTCAACCTTCGGCGGGCAGGCAAACCTCAACGGCAGACAAGTTGTTAGGTTGTTCGTTCCTAAGCTTGGAATGGGCTTTACAATTGGACATAAAAGGGTGTATTATATTTCAAGATTAAATAAATCGGAGGTTCATAGATGAGGAGCAAGGTGAAAAGGAAAACTCCTGAGATTGTCCTGAAAAAGGGTAAACCCTCTGCGGTCATTCTTGATATCGATGAGTATCGCCAAATCTTAGAGCGTCTTGAGGAGCTTGAGGATTTGAATATGCTCAAAGAAATGAGGAAGAGACCCCTTAAGTTTAGAACGCTCGGGGACTTTTTGAAGGAGTATCATCCATGTGTATGAAGTCTACCTTGAGAGATCTGCTGAAAACGATCTAAAGCGTCTACCCACATCCACCTTCGACCGTATCGTCCACCAGATTAAAACCTTAGCTGAAAACCCGAGACCTTCGGGATGCCGCAAACTTACCGGTTCAAAGAACGATTGGCGAATCCGAATTGGGGACTATTGTGTCCTTTATGAGATTGATGAGAAAGCGAAGGCCGTGAGGATCATGCGAGTGCGACATCGTCGTCAAGTATACCGGAGATAACCTTTCCGCTCCAAGAGACTTGGAATCACCCATAAAAAAGTGGGCTCGATTGCTGAAAAGATGTTTAAAAACAGTTGGATGGAGAGGATGATTGAACAATATTTGAAAAATCGTCGATGAACTGGCAGAACTATCATGTATCAAAACTTTGATCAGCATGAGGACCGCTTGATTCAAGCCCCTGGAAATTAAAGGGGATTTGCTCCCTTGATCTACTCCTTAAAAAGAAGTTTCCGGGATTTGACAAATACCGCAAAATCATTTAATATTTTTAGATAATAATTTCGGAGGATTTCGATGTTTGCCGTATTGAAAACTGGAGGAAAAGAGTATCGGGTCGCCAAGGGGGATATCATTCGGGTAGAAAAATTGGCCGGCAATGTGGGAGATCAGGTGACCCTTAAGGATGTCTTAATGATCTCGGGGGAAGGCCAGGTCCACCTGGGTACCCCCAATTTGAGCAACGCGGCCATCACAGGCGAGATCGTGGGCGAGGTCAAGGGGAAAAAGGTCCTCACCTATAAGATGAAAAGGCGGAAGAATTACCGCCGGATGAAAGGGCACCGCCAGACTTACACCTACCTGAAGGTGAATGAGATTGCTTTAAACTAAGACTCAAATGGAATGATGGGTTAAACCAATATTCCAACATTCTAGTATCTAGTATTCGGATTTTAGATTTTTTGGAGGTTCGTATGGCACATAAGAAAGCAGGAGGGAGTTCCCGAAACGGAAGGGATAGCGCCGGACAGCGCTTAGGGGTGAAGCGATTCGGCGGCCAATCGGTCCCCGCAGGCAGTATCCTGGTCCGTCAGAAAGGCACCCGAATCTTTCCCGGAGAGAATGTGGGCATGGGAAAGGATTACACCCTTTTTGCCAAAATCGAAGGGATCGTCAAATACGAGAAAAGGGGAAGAGATAAGAAACAGGTAAGCGTTTACATCCCCTGAACCATGTTAGGTTCAGGGCAAAGCCCTGCACGCTACATGGTGCAGGAGTCCCTCTAGCCTGCAATGATCGATAATGAAGTTTGTGGATCAAGTCAGAATCCGGGTGATGGCAGGCAATGGCGGAAATGGATGCGTCAGTTTTCGAAGGGAACGCTATGTTCCCAAGGGAGGTCCTGACGGCGGTGATGGCGGCAAAGGTGGGGATGTGATCCTCCAGGCAGACGGCCAGCTCTCAACCCTTCTCGATTTATCCTACCCCCAGCAGTTGCGTGCCCGAAAAGGGACCCACGGTAAAGGTAAAAACCAGACAGGAAAAAATGGCGAGGATTTCATCATCCGGGTCCCGGCAGGCACGCTTGTCCGGGATGATGAGAGCGGTGAACTGTTGCAGGACCTTCTCTTTGATGGACAACAATTCATCGCAGCTGCAGGGGGCCGGGGAGGCAGGGGAAATGCGCGGTTTGCCACCTCAACTCATCGCACCCCCCGCCATGCAGAAAAGGGAGAAGAGGGCGAGGAGCGATGGTTGAGACTCGACCTGAAACTTCTTGCGGATGTGGGCCTCATCGGTTTTCCCAATGCGGGAAAGTCAACCCTTCTCTCCCAAATATCCTCTGCCAGGCCTAAGATCGGGGACTACCCTTTTACCACCCTCGCTCCCAATTTAGGTGTGGTGGAAAGAGAAGAAGGCAGGGCCTTTATTGTGGCCGATATCCCAGGATTGATCGAAGGAGCCTCGAAGGGAGCAGGGCTCGGGCTGACCTTTCTCCGCCATGTCGAGAGAACGAGGCTTCTGATCCACCTTCTGGACATCTCGGGGGAACCGCCACAAAATCCATTAAAGAATTTCCTCACCTTGAACAGCGAATTGAATGCCTACCACCCCTCTCTGGGCGAAAAGGTTCAGATCGTTGTGCTGAATAAGATCGATCTTCCCTCTGTCCGGGAGCGGTCTGCAGAAATGAAGAAACAGTTTGAGGAAATTGGGCACCGGCTCTATGCAATTTCAGGCAAGACAGGAGAGGGAGTGGATGCATTGATCCTTGCCATTTCACTGGCATTGGGGTCAATCTCAAATAAAGCCGATGAACAATAAACCTCGATGCCGCAAAAAAGGGAGGTGGGCATGCTTCCAATCCTTTACAATTGCGGATCATTTCTATATTTTATTGGGAACATTCGAGGTCATCTGAGGGGAACCTCTGAGGTATGCTTGACACCTTAGTAGCAAACCTTTTAAAAGTGCCGCTGTAAAGGCTTGGGAAACTGTGGTTTCCCGTGTCCGCCCAGCATACCCACCTCCCTTTTTATATAATTTTTATGCAACGATCAGGTAAAGAGATACGGAAAAATGTGCTGGGGAAGGCGAGAAGGATCGTCGTCAAGGTGGGCTCGAGCATCCTGGCCTCCGTGGAAAAAGGGCTCCATTATGAAGCCTTCTCCCATCTGACCAAAGAGATTTCGGAGCTGAAACGCCAGGGTTTTGAGATCGTCCTGGTCTCATCCGGAGCCATTGCAGCCGGCATGGAAAAATTAGGCTATAAAACCCGTCCTAAATCGATCACTCAGAAACAGGCTACCGCTGCAGTAGGCCAGAGCCGACTGATCCATATCTACGAGAACTATTTCTCCCGCTACCAGCAGATGGTCGCCCAGGTCCTTCTCACGCATGACGACCTGAGCCACCGCCGGAGGTTCCTCAATGCCCGGAATACCCTCCTTGCCCTCCTCGAATTAGGGATCATTCCGATCATCAATGAAAACGATACGGTCGTTGTTGACGAGATCAAGGTTGGTGACAATGATAATCTCTCCGCGCTCATCACCAACCTGATCGAGGCAGACCTTCTCATCATCCTGACCGATATCGAAGGCATCTGCGATAAAGATCCGAGAAATCATTCCGATGCCCGATGTATCTCCCTGATCGAGGATATCGATGCGG
>Ga0194126_10002816_pt1 | contig 27968 bp, 26 predicted proteins | sample TA2KigC150mmetaG_FD_148641 | JGI IMG/M metagenome (GOLD analysis project Ga0194126, IMG submission 148641) | Freshwater microbial communities from Lake Tanganyika, Tanzania - TA2015035 Kigoma Deep Cast 150m | ecosystem: Environmental > Aquatic > Freshwater > Lake | place: Tanzania: Lake... | reverse complement strand
ATAAATTGCATTTGTTGCATAAATGTGCATACTATAATTTAGTTTTAAAATGTCAGGATTTTTTTAATTTTTTGTTAATTTTTAATATGCCTTTAATATGCCTTTAATATGCTTTTAATATGCCTGATATTTTTAAAATATTAATAATCTTTTTTTAATCATTAAATTATGAATAAGTTAGAGCAGCAAAAATTACTGTCAAAGATATCACGGCAATACTATCTTGAGGACATTACCCAGCAGGAAATTGCTGAAAGGCTTAATATCTCAAGAACCAGGGTTTCACGTTACTTAACCAGGGCAAAAAAAGAAAAAATAGTTGAAATTAAGATTAATTCTGCATGGGAAAGATATGAAGAATTGGAAAGTAAGGTTGAAAAGCTGTTTAGCATAAAAGAGTGTCATATTGTTCCGTCATTTGATGAACAAGAAGAAATATACAGGCAGATGGCTGTTTCTCTTTCTAACATCCTTGAAAGGATTCTAGAAAACGGCAGTTACCTCGGTGTTGGATGGGGAGTGACACTTCGGACAGTTTCAAATTATCTTGAACCAGACAGAAAACTGGACATAAAAATTATTCCGCTTCTTGGTGGTTTGGGAAAAGTTGGAATTGAAGTGCATACAAATTCTGTTTCTAAAACACTTGCAGATAAATATGGCGGAGTAAGCTATGTTATACACTCACCTGCAGTTCTTGACAGCAGAGAAGCCAGGGAGATTCTGGAAAAAGACTCAAATACGCGCGAGATAATAGAAATGATGGATTTAACTGATGCTGCAGTAATAGGAATGAGTGATATAGGACCTGGTTCAACAATGATAAAGACAGGAAATTTTAAAGCGGGGGAATTCAGTTACCTTGAAAAACATGGTGTTGTAGGGGATGTTAACCTTATTTTTATAGATAAGTCTGGAAAACAGGTAAAAAGTGAAATTGACCAGAGAATTATAAGGGTGCCACTCGAAAAGCTAAAAAAAATAAAAAATGTTGTTGGTATAGCTTATGGTTCCAAGAAGGTGAAAGTAATAAGGGGAGCACTGCTGGGAAAAATTATAAATATATTAATTACTGATGAAAAAACAGCAGGAGAGTTGTTGTTGTAAAAACAGTTAAAGTATATCACAGACATATAAATAAGAATTTAATGCAAAGAGACAAAGATATGGATAAAAAAATAATTGAAAAAGTAAACAAAAAAGAAGTTGTTGGGGAAGGCAAAGAAAAATATCTTGATATTGATGGGCATAAAATAAGGGATTATTTTACTGACCTTGCTGCAGATATAAAAATTGAGATGCTGAAAAAGCTTTACCAGATAAGATATTTTGAAGCTGAAACTGAACAGTTTATTATCAAGGGACAGATTCATGGAACATGCCATCTTTATGTTGGAGAAGAGGCAACAGCTGTTGGTGCAGTTTGTGCTGTGGGGAAGAATGATTATATAACTTCAACCCACAGGGGGCATGGACACTGTATTGCAAAAGGTGCTGATTTGAATCTTATGATGGCAGAGCTTCTTGGAAAAGAAACAGGATATTGTAAGGGTAAGGGTGGTTCAATGCACATTGCTGATGTCACTGCAGGTAATCTTGGCGCAAATGGAATTGTGGGTGGCAGCATAGATATTGCCACTGGTGCAGCCTTAACCTGTAAGATGAAACAAAAGGGCAAAATAGTTGTATGTTTCTTTGGTGATGGCGCTGCTAACAGGGGAAATTTTCATGGAGCACTCAACATGGCATCAATATGGGACCTGCCCATTCTTTATGTTTGCGAAAATAACCAGTACGGAATGTCAATGCCAGCCAAAGAGGCATTTAATATAAGAAGAATTTCGGATAGAAAATGCGCCTATAATATAGAGGGTTTGACAGTTGACGGAAATAACATGGTCGAAGTTTACAATACTGTAAGGCATTTTGCACAATACACACGGTCAGGCAAAGGTCCCGTTCTTATTGAGTGTCTTACTTACAGGTGGAAAGGGCATTCAAAAAGTGATGCACAGGCTTACAGGACAAAAGAAGAGGTGAAGACCTGGATGGAAAAAGACCCAATACCCCGTTATAAAAATGTTTTAATTAATTCAGGAGCAATAACTGAAAAAATTGACGGGGATATTGAGGCCGAAGCAGTGGAGGAACTAAAAAAAGCTGTAAAGTTTGCTGAGGAAAGCTCATTTCCAGATACTGATAAAATAGAAGAGGATGTTTATGCATAAGAAAGAATGTTTATGAATAAGAAAATAAAGAAAGTAAAAAATGATTTAACAGACTTAACGGATAGGTTATAGATATATAAGAGTGCATGGTGAGCATATAATAGGAATGAACAGGATTAATAAACAGTTCAGGATTGGAATAAAAGTTTTCAGGTTTTTAATATTTGAGAGGGATCTTAAAAGTGAGAGAAATTACTTATCTTGAAGCAATAAGGGAAGCAATGCAGCAGATGATGAGGAAAAATGCTGATGTTTATTTAATTGGTGAAGATGTTGCAGAGTATGGCGGTGCTTTTGGTGTTTCAGCGGGAATGCTTGAAGAGTTCGGGAAAGAAAGAATAAGAAACAGCCCGATTTCTGAAGATGCTTTAATTGGTGTTGCTACCGGCAGTGCTGTTACAGGCATGAGGCCTATTGCAGAAATAATGTTTTCAGATTTTATAACTATAGCAATGGATGAGATAGCCAACCAGGCAGCAAAAATAAGATACCAGTTTGGCGGAAAGGCTGCAGTTCCAATGGTTATTAGAGCTGCGGGGGGAGGAGGGACGGGTGCAGCATCCCAGCATTCACAGAGTCTTGAAGCTTTGGTTACCCATATACCAGGTCTAAAGGTTGTAATGCCTTCCAGCCCGTATGATGCAAAGGGACTTCTTATTTCCTCTATAAATGATAACAATCCGGTAATTTTTATAGAGCACAAACTTCTATATAAAAATAAAAAATATATGCAGCATGTTCCCGAGGAGATTTATGAAGTTCCTCTTGGTATTGGTGAGGTTAAAAGGGAAGGCAGGGATATAACAGTTGTTGCCACCTCATTTATGGTGCAGAAATCCCTTGAAGTTGCTGAAATAATAAAAAAGGAAAGGGGCGTGGAGTGCGAGGTTGTTGACCCGAGGACTTTAAGACCTCTGGATATAGAATTGATTTTAAATTCTGTTAAAAAGACAGGAAAGCTTGTATGCGTCGAGGAAGCCTGCAGCTTTGGAGGATTTATGGGTGAGGTGGTATCACAGGTAGTTGAGAAGGGTTTTGACCTTCTTGATGCACCGATTCTGAGGGTTGCAGGAAGGAATTGTCCTGTTCCCTATAGCCCTGTTCTTGAAAATGAGATGATTCCAAGCCACGACAGGATCAGGAAGGGAATTATAGAGGTCTTATACAAAGCTTAGAACCTTAAAGACTGGAATCTAAATTTCTTTTAAAAAATATTTAATTAAATCATTGATTTAGGTATTATTAATATGGATTTATTAATTGATGTTATCTGTCGGATGTATTTTTTTGTATGATTGTTGTTATTTATTACAGAAAGCAGTAGTTAATTAAACTTTTGTTTTATTAATAATCTTTTTAATGACATTGACACAGGAAGGAAAATCAAATGCATGAGGTAATAATGCCAAAATTGGGTCTTACAATGGAGACAGGAGTAATTGAGAAGTGGAATAAGAAAGAAGGAGAAAAAGTAGAAGCAGGAGAAGTGTTGTTTGAGGTAATGACTGACAAGGTATCTCTGGAGGTTGAAGCGTATCATTCCGGTTATTTAAGGAAGATATTAAACCATGAGGGCGAAGAAGTTCCAGTAACCCAGGTTATAGCATTTATAGGGGATGAAAATGAAGAAATTCCTGAAGTTTCTTCTGCTGTAAAGGCAGGTAAAATAGAGGAAATTAGGGCAGGAAAAAAAGTAGAAGAGGCGCCAGCTGCAGTGCAAATGGCAGTGGCTGCTGATGAGAAGATTGTTGAGCCTGCAAAGGTTAGTGTAAAAGCTGCTAAAGAAGAACAAATAACAGCTGATATATCAAGAATAAAAATTTCCCCGCTTGCAAGAAATATTGCTGAAAGCAAGGGCCTGGATATTTCAAAGATAGCGGGAACAGGTCCGCAGGGAAGAATTGTAAAAGAAGATGTGGAAAATTATCTAAAAATTATTGAAGGTGTAGCTGCACCCCCACAGGTTAAAAAAGTGGAACAGATACCCTTAGAAATCAGAGAAAGGGAGGAAACAAGAATAAAAATTTCCCCTCTTGCAAGAAAGACCGCAAGGGAAATGGGTATAGATTATGCAAGGGAGCCTGTTAAGGGGACAGGACCTGAAGGCAGAATAATCAAGGAAGATATTCTGTCTTATGCTGAATCTAAAAAAACAGCAGTACTTTTTCAGGCAGGGCAGGAAGCACCTGCTCCAGCCGTATCTGCTGCCGGTTCTCCATCAGGAGCTGCAAAAGTAAAATCAAGTGATCCACTAAAGGGAATAAGGAAAGTGATAGCTGAAAGGATGACCTATGCAGCTCAGAACATCCCACATATTATAATGACTTCTGTTATGAATGTAGATACCCTTGTGGACCTGCGTGAAAAGATAAAAGAAAAGGTTCTTGCAAAATATAATGCAAAAATAACCTACACAGACTTTATTATTAAAGCAGCAGCCACTGTCCTTGCTGAACAGCCAGTAATAAATGCATCATTTCAGGATTCTAATAGAATAATATATGAAAACATAAATATATGTGTTGCTGTTGATACTGAAGCAGGGCTTATTGTCCCAACAATCTATAACTGTGACAGGATAAGTTTGTTCGATATAGCAAGAAAAAGAGTGGAACTGGTTGAAAAAGCAAAACAGGGAAAACTGACTATTGAAGAAATCTCCAACGGGACATTTACAATAAGCAATCTTGGCATGTTTGGAATAAGGACATTTACAGCTATAATAAATCCTCCCCAGGGCGCTATTCTTATAGTTGGGGAAGTTTATGAAGCACCTGCTCTGGTTTCTGGAAGGGTTGAGCCCAAAAAGTTTATGGAGATATCAATTGCAGTAGACCATAGAATCATTGATGGAGCTGATGGTTCAAGATATCTGCAGAGATTAAAAGAACTGATTGAGAACCCCGAAACCCTGCTGATATAAGCTGAAAAGAGCTGAATATAAAGCTATTCATATAAATGTAGCTTACAAAAAAAAATTTAAAATAAAATTTATATATATAAATATAAAAATTTTTTAAATTCCTTTTTAGAAAGATAAAAAATTAAGAATCTTTTAATTTATAATACTGTAAAATTATTTTCATGAAGGATGAAGTAACTAAAATTACATTATTCTGTATAAGCTGTGGAGAAGAAACACTGCATACGGTTCATTATATCGGAAGCTATCTTCGCAGTGTTACTTGTGATGACTGCAGTAAAAAGATTGAAATAGACAGGCGGCATCTAAGGACAGTTTTTGCAGAGGATTTCATAGACAGGATACTTACCAAGCCGCATAGAATGACAGAAGACATGAAGAAAGCTTTTGCAGCACTTATGCCCTTTTTTCCGAAGCGCTTGATAAAAGAACCACTGCAGGTTTTAAGAGAGATTTATGCAATACTAAAAAAGGATACAGAAAGCAGAAATTCCAGCAAACCTGCAAATAGAAATAAAATTAATAAGTCTAAAAACCAGTAAGGTCAGGGTTCAGCAGAACCAGTAAGTGCATGATGCCATTCACTCCAGTGCATAAGTGAATGGATATATAAAATGGATATATAAAAGGCAAGGTTTGATTTAAGGCTTGATTTAAGTAAGTTCCACGCACTTCAGCGTGTGGGTATCTAAAGGTATGTAAGAAGCTGATAAAGAATTTATATAAATTGTATAAATTATTTATGTTCTTTATTTAATTTTAAGAATTTTAATATTAAATATTTCAGCAAACTTTTCCAGTACCTGTTCTTTGACATCTGAAATAGAAACATTGTGGTTTAATATTTTCTTAAGTGATGTTTGAGCATGGTTTTTTAATCCGCAGGCTATAATATTTTTAAAATAATCAAGATTTATATTTATGTTGAAAGAAAATCCATGCATTGTTACCCATTTTTTAACATGCAAGCCAATAGAGGCAATTTTATAATTATCTACAAAGACACCGCGAAACTTATCTATCCTGGTGCCTTTTATTTTATATTCTATTAGAGTGTCAATAATTATCTGTTCAAGATTTTTAACAAACTGTGTAAGGTCTTTGTCAAAGTAATTCAGATTAAAAATCGGGTAGCACACTAACTGTCCCGGTCCATGAAAAGTTATATCACCGCCGCGATTTGATTGAACAAGTTCAATTCCCTGAGCTTTAAGGTTTTCTTCACCTGCAAGAAGATTATTTCTGCTTCTGTTATTTCCAATTGTTATAACAGGGCTGTGCTCAAGAAGCAGAATTACACCTGGAGCATACCCTGTTTTTACAAGTTCAAAAACACATAACTGTATATTGTAAGCTGTATTGTAATTTATAAGGTCAAGGTCAAAGCAGGGAACTTTTTTAGTCCCTTTGTTTTTTTCTAAAAAATCAGTTATTTTTTGTGTTAACTTATTATGATTCATTTATTTAATATATAGCTATATTAATATTTATACATGTATGATATGTATATTTTAATTTATAATTAAAGAATATCATAAAATCGCAGGCTCCTTTTAGTGCTATTAATATATCAAGACATCGTAGATTTATATAGTTAATATAAAATTTTGGATAAAAATAAAATTTATTATCTAAAAGCTGTGTTTACAACTTTTAGGATAAAAGCTTTTTGAAATAAAAACAAAAATAAAAAAGCTTTTTTTATAATCTTTTTTATCATATTTTAAAGATTTTGTAGATTTTATAAATTTTATAATGATAAAACAGGTTTAAAATATTTTAAAGAATCATATTATAAAGATAAAAGGATCATATTTACTTTAAAGGAGATGGTTTGAATGGAAACAAAAAATACAGAGCTTGCTGTACTTGGAGGTGGGCCAGGTGGATATGTTGCAGCAATAAGGGCATCAAAGCTTGGAATAAAAACACTTGTAATTGAAAAAGAATATCTTGGAGGTACCTGTCTTAACTCGGGATGCATTCCAACCAAGACGCTCTTTCATGTTGCTGAAAGAATTGAGGAAATAAAGAATTCAGGTATTTTTGGAATAGATGTTTCCGGTTATGCTCTTGATTTTAAAAAAGCAATGGCGCGAAAGGACAAGGTCGTGCTCGCCCAAAGGCAGGGGCTTGCTTTTCATTTTAAGAAAAATAATATCGAGCTTTTAAGTGGTAATGGAAAACTTATAGCAAAAAATAAAATTCTTGTTGAGAAGGCTGATGGTAATAAAGTGGAGGTTGTTGCAGCAAACATAATAATCGCTGTAGGCTCCACTGCGGCAAGTGTCCCACCATTTATTCTTGATGGTGAAAATATCATTGATAATATTGGAATACTTTCGATAGCAGATATCCCGAAAACGCTGCTTATAGTTGGTGGTGGTGTAATTGGCTGTGAATTTGCAAATATTTTTGCTGCATTTGGCAGCAGTGTTACAATCATAGAACTTCTTCCAAGGATACTGTCCACAGAGGATGTTGAGGTTTCGAAAGTGATTGCAAGAATTTTTGAGAAAAAAGGTATAAGGATTTTAACTGATACCATTGCTGAAGAAGTCAAAAAAGCTGGCAGCCAGTTTATTTGCAGGATAAAAGGCGGGGAAGAAATAAAAGCAGACAAGATTTTAATTTCAGTTGGAAGAAAACCAAATTCCGCTGGTTTAGGGCTTGAAGAAGCAGGAATTGAAAAAGATGATAAGGGTTTTATAAAGGTTGATTCCTGCCTTAAGACAAATGTTGAAAATATCTATGCTGTTGGGGATGTAATTGGCGGTCTACAGCTTGCCCATGCTGCATCATATGAGGGTAAAATTGCAGCAGAAAATATCGCCGGGAAGAACAAAAAGGTTGATTACAGGGTAATTCCATGGGCTGTGTTTACATCGCCTGAAATTGGAACAGTTGGATTAAATGAAGAGCAGGCAAGAAGTAAAGGTTATAATGTCTGTTTCGGCCTTTTCCCTTTTGCTAACAGTGGTAAAGCTTATATTACAGGTGAGACTGAAGGTTTTATAAAGATTATTAATGACAAAGACACTGGCGAGATACTTGGTGCGCAGGCAGTGGGACCAAGGTGCTCCGATCTTATTCATGAAGTTGCTGTTGCAATGAGTGGTGAAATGATAATCGACAACCTTGCGGAAACCGTGCATTCCCATCCAACACTTTCAGAAGCAGTGATGGAAGCTGCTGAAGACTGTATTGGACTTGCGACACATATAACAAGATAACAGGCATACAGGTGAAAAAAGATAATAGAATTAAAAAGATAAATTAAAACATAATTATAATCTTAGGATTATAATTATATGAGATTATGAAATGATAAAGCTGATTGCAACCGATGTTGATGGAACTCTTCTTGACAATAATTCTGAAATCCCTGAATTAAATAAGAGAGCATTGATGGAGTGCAGGAATAGAAATATTGAGGTAATTCTTGCAACTGGAAAATCTATTGCTTCAATAACACCTATAATAAAGCTCTTCGGTCTTGGCCTGCCACAGATTACAATGGGGGGAGCGGTTGTTGTAGATAAAGACTTGAAAGTTATAAATTCAATTAAAATTTTTCCGCAGTATTATTATGAAGTAATAGAGGAAATTAAAGCTAAGGGTTTTGCACCTCTTACAGCCATGCCAGATGGAAGAATTTTCTATGATACATATGATCCTAATTTCGTAGTTTTTGACAGGATAAATGAACCGATATTTAAAACAGATAAGCTTGAAAAAAAAAGGTTTGCAAAAAATTGTGTCTGTATCAGTGTGGTAATTAAGGAAACCGATCCCCTTGACAGTTATCTCAGAGAAAAATTTTCACCTGTTCTCCAGCTGGTCAGGTCGGGGGAATATTTTTTTGATTTGCAAAACCCCGATGCGACTAAAGGAAAAGCACTTCATTTAATTTCTGAAATGTACGGAATTAAAAAGGATGAAATTGCAGTGTTTGGAGACAGCCCGAACGATTTAAGCATGTTTGAATATGCGGGACTAAGTATCGCAGTAAAAAATTCATACCCTGAAATATTAAAAAAAGCAGATTATATCACCGAAGAAAATTATAACTCTGGCCTTGGCAAAGCTATATATAAATTTGTTTTGAATTGATTTAGTAGATTTGGTATATAATTTTATTGAAGATTGCATTGTTGTATTAAGAGGCGCCAGGTAATGATTTTAAGGGATAATTTATTAAGCAGATTTACTGCCTGCATTTTTTAAGTTAAATTTTTGTTAAAATGGATATAAAATATACTCTTAAAAATATAGGGGAAAATATAAATTATTAAGAACAATTTAAATAATAAAAAATTCATTGGAAAGGAAGAATTATATGGCAAAAAAATTATCGCTCTGGGATTTTTATGAAATGAAAAAAAATGGTGATAAAATCACCTGGATTACAGCTTACGATTATCCAATTGCAAGTCTTTCAGAATCTGCAGGTATAGATATGATCCTTGTTGGAGATTCTCTTGGCATGGTTGTATATGGTTACAGCGGAACAGTACCCGTGACAATGGATGAGTGCATCATCCACTGCAAGGCAGTTAGAAGAGGTGCTCCCAATGTTTTTGTCGTCGGTGATATGCCTTTTGGAAGCTATCATACGTCTGATGCTGATGCAGTGGCAAATGCTGTGAGGTTTGTAAAAGAGGCGGGCATGGATGCTATTAAACTGGAGGGTGGTGTTAGAGTTGAATCAAGAATAAGAGCAATTGGTGATGCTGGTGTGGTGGTTATTGGTCATATAGGTTTGACACCACAGTCATCCGGAGTGCTCGGCGGGTTTAAAGCACAGGGAAGAACAGCTGAATCTGCCGAAGAAGTAATAAAGGATGCAATTGCAGTTGAAAAAGCTGGAGCAAAGATACTGCTTGTAGAGGCCATACCGCCGGAGCTGGCAGGAGCAATAACAAAGATTGTTAAAATTCCTGTTTTAGGAATAGGTGCCGGTGCAGAAATTGACGGACAGGTAATGATATGTGGTGATATATTGGGATACTTTCAAGCCTTTACACCCAAATTTGTCAAAAAATATGCCAATATTGCAAAAATTACGATAGATGCAATAAAAGAATATATAGATGATGTAAAATCATCTAAATTTCCTGCCCCCGAACATACCTACTCTGTATTGGAAGATGAAAAAAACAAATTTGAAAATATGCTTAAAAAATATTTAAAATAGCTTTCTATTTTTAAAAAATGATAATGTAGAATTATAATTAAGTTCTTGATAAATATTAGGCTATAAAGTTAAGAAACATAAAAAAATGATAATAACACTTACAAAGTTTTAATAAAGAATTTAATTAATTAGTTTCTACTGAATAATTACTCAAAATTAAAAAAATTTGAAAACTATAAGATTAATAAATACCAAATTTTATTAAAATAATGATATATTAAGCAAAAACTAATCAAGTATTATTCCCTATATATTTATTAATACTAAAGTTATAAATCTATTAATAAATTATTTTAGACTATATTTTAAAATTTCTTCATTTACTTATTTATGAAAAACTTAAAAAAATCTGATATAAAAGTTATCAGGAATTCAATAATCAATTTTTTATCAAAATACGGAATGTATTGTGATGATATAGATATTCAAAAACAGGTTAATTTATTTATCCGTGAAATGGAAAATGGTCTTAAGGGTAATAAAAGTTCACTGGAGATGTTTCCCACTTTTATTGAATATCAAAATACATTACTTAAAAAACAACCTGTTGTTGTGCTTGACGCAGGTGGTACAAATCTAAGGTCTGCTCTGGTTATCTTTGATAAGGATAAAAAACCTGAAATTAAGAATTTTAAAACAGTACCCATGCCGGGACTAAAACATGAGGTTTCAAAAGATGAATTTTTTAAAGCAATTGCAGCAAGTATAAAAGATATCATTGGCTTAAGTGATAAAATTGGTTTTGTTTTTTCATATCCTGTAAAAATGTTTCCCGATAAAGATGGAATGCTTGTAAGATTTACAAAAGAAATAAAAGCCAGGGAAGTTGAGGGGCAATTTATAGGAAAAAATCTTATAGATACGATAAATAAATACGGTTTCAGCGGCAAAAGAGTCATAATTTTAAATGATACAGTGGCTTCACTTCTTGCAGGTATATCTGCCTTCCCCGAAAGACAGTACGACAGCTTTGCTGGACTAATACTTGGAACCGGTATGAATGCAAGCTACATTGAAAAGAATTCTGAAATAAGAAAAAGCGATATCTCAAACTTAAATCCAGATGGTTATCAGATAATTAATATAGAGGCAGGAAATTATGGAAAAGGGCAAAGGGGGGAAATTGATTTAAAGTTTAACAGCAAAACATTGGAGCCGGGTATGGGAACTTACGAAAAAATGTTTTCTGGAGCCTATCTTGGAGGACTTGCAGGTGAAGTTATTAAATTTGCTTTAGAAGATGGAATTTTTTCAAAAAGTTTTTCTGAAGCTTTTGATAATGCTTTTACTTTTAAATCAAAAGACATTGATGATTACCTGTATTTTCCACCCAGAGGTTCTAATATGCTAAAGCTATTGGATACAGTAGATGATACAGATAGAATAAGGTTATATTATATATTTGATAATTTAATTGAAAGAGCAGCAATGCTTGTTTCTGTAGTTCTTGCATCTGCAGTTATAAAATCTAACAGAGGGATAGACCCTTGCCATCCGGTTTGTATAACTGCTGAAGGCAGCAGTTTTTACAAAATGAAGAATTTTCAATCAAGGGTTTACAGACATATGCAGAGAATATTTGGTGAAAGAGGATTTTATTACTATGAGATAAATAAGGTTGAGAATGCAGTGCTGTGTGGCGCAGCAGTAGCGGGGCTTGTTGGTTGAACCGGCAATAGCTTTTTTTATATGATATGCGAAATTTTTAAAAATTATTAAAATATATGAAATCTTAAAAAAAGATAAATTTGCAAAATCAGAAGTTTTTATACAATTTAAAAAAAATATATAGTGATTATGCCAGAAGGGATTACCTCCAAAAAGCTGAAATAGCTGTTATGGATAAATTATCCCCCGAACTTGCAAATATGGATATGCTTGATATAGGGGTAGGAGGTGGTAGGACAACAACATATTTTGCTCCAGAAGTAAAAAGATATACAGGTGCAGATTATGCCTGTCAAATGATCAGGATATGTAAAGAAAAATTTATGGATAAATATACCTTTAATGAATCAGATGCAAGGTCAATGAGAGAGTATAAAGATAACTCATTTGACTTTGTTTTATTCAGCTACAATGGGCTTGACAGTTTTGGGCACGAAGATAGACTGACAGCACTAAAAGAAATAAGAAGAGTATTAAAAAATAATGGATATTTTTGCTTTTCTTCCCATAATTTAAACTGGGATAATTTACATAATCTTCTCAACTTTAAGTTAGATAATTCAAATAATCATAACACGAATGGAGTCAAAAACCAGTTTCGAAACTTTTTTTACCGGATCAGGACAAAATACAGAATTATGCGCTTGAATTTTCTCAATAAAAGTTTTAAAAAAGAAAATTTAATTACAAGGCTAAGAGAAATGGGTTATGGTCATATATACGACAACTCTTTAAACGGTAAGGCCAAAATATATTATATAACACATGCTGAACAGCTAAGGCAGTTAAAAACAGCGGGGTTTAAAAATATCTTTTCCTATTCAATAGATGGTATTAATACTGAAAATGAAGATGAACTGAATAATAGCGGGTGGATTTATTATCTATGCCAGGCTGATAAATAAATAAACCAGAAAAAATTGTAGTTATTTTATCCCGTGTTCCTTTTTATAAGCAATCCAGTTTTGTTTCAGCCGTAAGAATTCACTGAAATTATTAAGCCTTTTTATAAATGGATTGCTCTTAAGTTCATATCCTATTGTGGAGTATGGCTTTACTCCATAATCATGACCAGGCCACACTTCTGTATCGTGAGGCAGGGTCATAATTTTTTTTAAGCTCTTAAATTCTGCCCTTGCATCCTTTTCACCGTAAGTCCCCCCTATTTTTCCTACAAAAAGGGTATCTCCGGTAATTAATTTATCCTGCACTTTTATGCAGATTGAATCTGGAGTATGGCCTGGAGTATTAATAAATTCAAGTTTAAGCTCGCCCAGCTTTATAACTTCACCATCACTTATTTCAGTACCTGCACCACAATTAATAAAAGTGACTGGTTTGTTTCCATCAATATCTCGAAAATGATTATTACCTCCGGAATGGTCAAAATGAGAATGGGTATTTATTACATATTTTATTTCCACTCCTTCTTTTTTCGCTGCCTTCAAAACCTTAAACGGATCAGGAGAAGGATCTACCAGGGCACCTTCCTTCGTCTTTTCACAGGCAAAAAGATATGCATAATTCCTGTCGCCACCTGATTCTATCTGTTTAAAAATCATCTTACCTCCAGTAAAGTAATTATATAATCTTAAAACAATACAATTTAAACATAAAAATTAATAATTTTGCAGGTTTTAACCTTCGAGTAAAAAAAACTTATTTAAAAACCATGAATTTCATAAAGAAAATAAACAGGAGCTTTTTTGGAGCTCTGTTTAACTAGAAAGGAGGGTAAGGGATAGATCTAAAAAAACATACATTTTAAATACTAGTAAAAAGATAGCATTAATAATATAAATTGTCAATAAAGAAAGCATCCTCATTTTTGTGATAACAATTAAAATAAAACTTTAATGGTTAAGGATGATTATTTCAAAAACACGCAATATTTTCCCCAGCGAGGAAAATTTTGCTCGGTCTCATTCCTCGCTCTCCTCCTCTGGAGGAACCATGCCCGCTCGTCTTTCGAACGGTTTTTTCAATAATCATCCTTAACCTAATAATTTTGTTTTTATCACGAAAATGGGGATGCTAACGTCAATAAATATTTCGTTGCAATTTTCCAAATATTTAAATATAATTATTTAATATTAATATTATTTTTTAAAAATTTATAGTAATTATTTAAATAATTAACATAAAACTATTAGTTTGTCAAAAAGTTTAATATTTTGCCTGATTTTATCTTAACTGATTGGAATACTTTATTTCTAATAATATAATATTTTTTATATTAATTAATTTGGTTGCTTTAACCTTAAAACTAAAGCATGAAAGATTAAAATATTTTTAAATAAGACAAAATAGGAGAATAAATATGGGTGAAATAAAAAAACAAGGAAAGAAATCTGGGAAATTTGGCTTAAAAAGAATAAACAGCATAAGTGATCTGGAAACAGAAATCATGAATATAATCTGGGAAAGGGGGAAGACTACAGTAAGGGAAGTTCACGAAGTGATGTTGAAGAAAGAAATGGGTAAAAAAGATTCTGGCTTTATACCTTATGCTACAGTTATGTCAACCATGACTTCGCTTGCCGAAAAAGGCTTATTGAAGCAGGATAGGAGCAGTAAAACTTTTACATACACTGCAGCAATAGACAATAAATCTCTTTCCCGAAAAATCATGGAATCTGTAGCAGAAAAATTACTTGACAAGTCATCAAGAGAACTGATCTTTAAATTTCTTTCTTACACTACAGATGTGCCTGAAGAGAAGGTACTCAGTTTATTGAACAAGATTGAAAAGATGAAATAAATAATGTTTTTTTTAACCATACTTTCTAATTATATACTGCCCATAATTTATGACAGTGCTGTTGGGTTAATTATAGCACTTGTTATTCTTGCCGTGTTCAGGATAAAAGATCCCAATATAAGGATTCTGTTTTTTATGCTACCCCTCCTCAAGCCTTTCTTAATTATTATTGAAAAGGTGGATGTAAATGAATTATATTTCCAGACGCAGACATTTAAAGGAACCTCTGGTATAAGGTTTCCAGACCCGTCAGGAATCATAAAATTTGATGATGGGTTCAGGCAGGGACCTAAAATTTTATTTTCAAATCCCAATTATATAATTCTTGCAATAATACTTTCTGCAATAATGGCTATTTTAATAGTCAGGTGGACAACACTGGCTTTATTTTTCAGGAGGCTTGCATACGAGGAGAAGGTAACAAGAAAGGAAGCCCCGGAATTCTATGGAATAATTGATGATTTTATTTCTAAAACAAAAACATCTTCTCCTGATATTAGCTTAACACATAAAAATTACATTTCTCCCTTTATTGTAGGTGTTAGAAGATTTACACTTGTAATATCACCGGGGCTTCTTGAGCGTTTGAACAGAAGTGAAAAGGAAACACTTATCCAGCATGAATTATCCCATATAAAAAGAAAGGATAACCTGATAGGCTGGCTTGCACTCATTCTTAAAGACCTGAACTTTTTTAATCCCTTTGCATATATTTCCTATTCTTTAATAAGATCAGAGCAGGAAAAAGCATGCGATAGGCTTGTAGTAGAATATTCAGGCAAATCTCCCAAAGAGATAGCAAAAGATGTGTTAAATTCAATTCTGAAGCTAAATCTTGTCTTAAGTCCGACAAACCATTTAATACCAATGCCTTCCTCAACATTTTCACTAGCTAAAATATTTAATCAGAAAAGACTTGAAAACAGGATAAATTCTATAATTAACACTGATCCTGCTAAAATATACAGCAGGTTAGCTCCAAAAATTCTGATGGCTTTATTATTTCTGTTTTTTCTTTTTATCCAGATAATGTTTGTTTTTAAAATAGGGAATATCATCTTTGTTTTAAGATGATTTTTTTTGCAGCAAATCAGTGGAAAAATTCACAAAAAATTACCAGGCAGTAAAATTATCATAATAGAAATCTCAAAAGACCATCAGGGAAGGGGGTGCTGAAATGGTTTCCATCAACAAGACAGAAAAACTCTGGAACAAGAATAAGGAATTTAAAACACTTAAATACAATGTCAGCCCAATGTGCTGCTGGTATTTCTGCTGGTGGTATGGGTGGTGGTAAAAAATGAAAATCTTTCCAAGCAAATACAATTATTATTACAAAATAAGTTCCGAATATACTATTATAAACAATTTCCTTACCGGGGCATTGGATATAATAGGCAGTGATATCTGGAATAAGGTGCTTGGAAACAGGTTTGATGAAATTGAAGGTGACCCTCTTTCGGCTCTTGTCGAAAGAGGGTATTATTACCAGAATTTAGCTGATGAAGATAAGCTTTTTAAACAATTATTTAAAAACTTAAGCAAAAAATCAAAGACAAGACCATTAAAATTTGTATTCTGTCCCACTTTTTCATGCAACCTTGACTGCTCTTACTGTTTTGAGAAAAATCTGCCAAAAAGTCGCTCAAAGCCAATGAGTGATGAACTGCTTGAATCTGCCCTGGTTGCTTTTAATGAATTTATAGAAAACTATAACAAAAACGTGAACAAGGTTGAACTTTTTGGTGGGGAGCCCCTTCTTAAGAGCACAAGGCAAATTGTAGAAAGAATACTTGAATTTGCTGTTTCACGAAAACTTATAATTTCAATTATTACAAATGGGGTTTTAGCAAAAGATTTTATCGATATTTTAAAACCAATAAATTCAAGTATAGAGATGCTCCAGATTACCCTTGACGGCCCTGATTTTATACATGATAAAAGAAAGAAATTTCATTCCGGTAAAGGCAGTTTTCAGAGAATAACTGAAAGCATTAATGAACTTGTTGTAAACGGGATAAATACAAATGTCAGGATAAATGTGGATGTTGAAAATATTGTATACCTCCCACACTTATATGAATATGTATGTAAAATGAAATGGCTTGATTATCCAAATTTTAAAATCAAGCCCTCCCAGGTTACTGACCATAGCACACTGGAATGTAAATATCCTATAATTCCAGAGGAAAAACTTCTTGAAAAATTAATTGAAATTTATGACGAGTATCCACATTTGGAAGATGCATTCGGATTTTACATGTTTAAGCCCATAAGGCATATAATTGAGCTTACAGGCGGGGCAGAAAATGTAACACCAAGGTATTTTAATTGTGAGAGTAACCTGGTTGAAGAGTATGTATTCTGTCCTGATGGGTATATATACACCTGTCCGGAATCCATAGGAAATCCTGAGTCAGCAATAGGAGAATTTTATCCGGAGCTTAAATTTTATGAAGAAAAAATAAAGATGTGGTCCAAAAGAGATATCATGACTATAAAAGAGTGCAGAACCTGCAGATTTTCTCCAATATGCGGGGGAGGCTGTCCTTATTCATCCATGCTGATATATAGAGGCAGCTTGCATCCTATATGTGAAAGATTTCAGGAGGTCCTTGACACTTTCTTTAAGTACAGGGGCAAAAAGATACTGAAAAAGTTCATTTCATAAAAACAGTGTGCTCTAAGATGAATCTTTCAGTGAATAATTAAATTCTAATTCCAGCTGATTTGCAATTACTTCTTAAGGAAGCATCCCCAATTTCGTGATAGCAATAAAAAATAAGACTCAATAAGTTATTATTAATCAAGAAATTGGAGATGCTGACAATTTTTAAAAAAATTTTTAAAAAAATTTTGACAAGTTGGATTTCTGTGCTAAAATAATAGGTCTGTAATAAATTAATCTATAATAAAACTATTATATTTTAATTATTTATTAATTTAATTAACTTATGCCAGGTAATAATTCTATAATTTTAACAAAGAATGTTATACTTACCTTTCCAAGAGCAGTAACCAAAGAAGATTTTATTACAAAGATCAAGGAACTCGCTAGCAATGTCATTGCTTATCTTAAAAATAACGGCTGTGATAAGCTCGGACATATAAAATTTATATCAACTACAGATGGTGAAGATTACCTCCAGCTAAGTATCCTTGATATGGATAAGAAGCCAAAAGTTGATGGTATTTTAAGAAAGACTTTTGAAAAGATAAAGCTGACTTTGAATGTAATAGTATTTGGGATAAAAAAAGAGGATATAAACAATAAAATAAGCGAAGAGATTACAAATCTGGAAGAATATTTTAATGCTTCCTGATTTTAAATATCCTTGAATACCCTGTAATTTTAAATACCTTGTGATTTGAAAGATTCATATTTTTTTAACTAATTCAGCTCCACTTTAAAATCAGGTTTTAAATATTTAAGATAGATAAATTTTGAGATACTGCTGTAGTCTATATTTAAAACATCTTCCGGGTCTAGATATTTGCAATCATAAATTATTCCAAAATGAAGATGGGGCATTTTACTTGAAGGGTCATCATCTGCTCCGATAACAGCAATTGTATCCCCCTGTTTTATTTGGGTACCGAGGGGGATATGTATTTGTAATAGATTTAAGTATGTGGTTCTAATTTTTTCATTGTGTTTTATTACGATGGTTCTGCCGCCTATTGGTGAAAACCCAATATAACTTACTATTCCACTTCCTGAAGCAATAACTTTATCTCCGTTCTCTCCTGATATATCTACACCTGTGTGTTTTCTTTCAACCCTGCAGGCCTCATCCCAGTAACTTTCTCTAAATTTTACAATGAATTCACCATCAAGCGGGAAAATAAAAGGTGCTTTCTGTGAAGAAAAAATTGGTGATGGTAACAGCATAAATATAATGCAGTACATTAAACCGAAAATAATAAGCAGAATGATATGGTAATAAAAGTGTCTGCGGGTGATAATTAAATCTGACACAAATTTTATTATTAAAAATATTATACATTTTATTTTTAATAAAAATTTTCCTGAAATTATTTTTATATCTTTTAACATCAGCAGCAATTATAGCTTATTTATACTTTTATGTAAATAAGCAATTACATAAATAATTAAATATTTCCATAAACCCCTAAGGATAGAATGCCACTTACTTTAGTGTATTGATATATACTTATTTTTATTCTGCTTTTTACTCACCGGAAATCTGTCTGGTGATGGATAAGCTTTTTCTATTTTACAGAATAAAAAAAGCCAAAGACTTTAGGTGGAAGAGTTTTACCTGTAAGAATGGCAGATGTTAAAAATTATACAGTTATGACCAAAGTTTTAAATTTTTTTTGGATTTCTATCAGAGTTATTTATTAACAGGGATAGGAGTAAAAGGAACTCCAATTCTTTCCCCGTTTTTTTTAAGCTCTTCTGCCACATTTTTTAAAATTGGAATCCCGTTTTTTTCATTATATTTTGCAATTTCAAATTCCTTCTCACCGGCAACAAAAATCCTGTTATGACCCGCAGCCTTAGGGGAATTTTTTAAAAGTTTTATCATATCATCCATCTGTTTTTTAAAGTCGACTGCCGGTCTAAAAGCTTCTATATTTATTGCCATGAAAAAATGACTGACATCAGAGACCTTTGGCTCATGAGGAAAACCAACATTTGTAAGATGTGAAGCTCCCGATAATGCTGCACATAAAATTTCAACCATAATTGCAAGCCCATATCCCTTATAACCTCTCATAATGTCTATGCCTCCAAGTGGCATTAGAGCTCCTGGACCACCGCTCTGCACTTTTTTAGGGTCATCGGTTACATTACCGGAATCATCAATTCCCCAGCCCAGAGGAATTTTTTCACCTTTCTCTTCATAAACTTTAATTCTTCCTATCGGAACAACGCTTGTTGCCATATCCAGCACAAATGGATATTCATTATACGAGGGAGCAGCAATGCTTATGGGATTTGTTCCAATTACGGCAGTCCTTCCATATGTCGGTGCAGCAAGCGGCTGGGAATTTGTAAGGCTAATGCCTATCATATCATGTTTTAATGCCATCATGGAATAATATGCTGCAATTCCATAATGGTTGCTGTTATTTACCACTGCAATTGCCAAATTTGATTTTTTTGCTTTTTCAATGCATCTTGTCATGGCATCATATGAGACAACCTGGCCTGGTCCATTTCCACCATCATATAAAACTGTCGTATCGGTTTCTTTTAAAATTTTATACCGGGTAAAGGGATTCATGTATTTTTTCTCCAGACGCAGTCCATAGTAGCTGTAAATTCTTATTAGTCCATGTGAATCTACTCCTCTTAAATCTGCTTCAATTAAAACATCTGCAACAATCTTTGCATCATTTTCAGGAATTCCTAACTTTTCCATATACCTGACGGCATAGCTAAAAAGGTCACTTTTATTAAATCTTAAGAAATTTTCCATTCAGCTCCTCCTGTTCATTAATTTAAGATATAATTTTATAAATAGCAGTTTAATAAAATTGGAATAATTTTCAAGTTCAAAGATATTTAAGTTAGTATCTTTAATTTCGTGATAGCAATAAAAAAAAGACTGTAAAGTTATTTTTAATCACGAAATTAGAGATACTTCCGATATTTAATAACTTTTCAAATCTGTTAGATCTGTAATATAAATAAACTGTAATATAAATAAACTAAAATATAATTATTTGAGATAAGCCTTTAATCAATCTTTTTATTTTCAGTTTGAATATCCTTTTGAGATTGCAGGATAATTCTTTTAAGTATATTTTCCGCCGCAGCTAAATCCAGGTTATACCTATCAGTGTCTGCAGGATTGTAAATATTCTTACCCCTGTGATATTTGGTGTCTGAAAAGGATAATTTTTTAAATCTGCCTATATCTTTAAAATAAGTTCCAGAAAGGTTTTTAAGCAGTGCAATAGTACTTACATGCCAGTTTTTAAATCTGGGCTCTCTTGCAGTTAAATTTCGTAAATTTTTTATTTCTTTGAGCCTTGAATTAAGGCTATTTATTATTTCTTTTTTTTCCATGTTTAAAAATTAACCTTAGTTTTGTTAAAAAATCAAGTATTATTTTAAATTAATATTAAATTTTTTTATATCATTAATAAAAAATAATGCGAAATAACCTGAACAGAATTAAAATAACGGAAATCTTAACCAATATAAAGTAAAAAAATCATATAAAATTTCGTGATAGCAATAAAAGCAAAACTTTAATTTTTTTTATCACGAAATTTTAAATGCTAACAAAGTAAAAAAAAGTATTTACTAAAATTATGATAATAATTTATAATGAAAACTTATTTATTTTATTTAAAAGAAATATTGCAAAATTTTTACAGCATTAATTGGAAAGGAATCAGGATGAAAAAAACAGCAGCATCAATTTTAATTGGCATGCTTGCAGTAATACTTATTTTTAGCTCTGCAATGGTTATTATTCCGGGTGGTATAAAAGGGGCGGTAAAGGAAATGGCAGGGCTTGGAAGTGGAAGACCTGTAGCAATAATGGTTGAAAACAGTTTTGCAGCAAGACCTCAGTCAGGTCTTTATCTTGCTGATGTTGTTTTTGAAGTTGTAGATGAATATGGAATTACAAGATTTGTTGCAATATACTGCACCAAAGATGCATCAATTGTTGGACCCTTCAGAAGCTCAAGACCCTACTATGCAGAAATTGCAAAATCCTTTGATCCAATACATTGTTTTTTCGGAACCTATCCGCATTGCTATCAGTATATTGAAAGTCTTGGAATGTATGTAATGAGTGCGATGACAGATAGATCTGGAATGAGCAGTATTGTGGGCTTATGCCCATACTGGAGAGATTGGAACAGAAGCAAAGTCCAGGAGCACACAGCATTTACTTCTACAATTTCAATAAAACAGAAAGCACAGCAAATTGGTTATCCATTGGAAGGTAATGGAATACCTTTTTCATATAAAGGTGATGCAGCAGAAGGTGACAGGGGCAGTATAAATAATGTATTTATTGATTTTGGAACCCCGGCTTACTCTCCAAAAGGATTTAATGTTAATTTTCAATATGACAGGAATTCAAACAGCTACTTAAGATATATGGGCGGAAAAGCACATGTTGATCATGAGACGGGGCAGATAATTTCAGCTAAAAATGTTGTAGTCCTTATAACTGATATTGTTGGTCCTATAGACCAGTACAAGCATATGTCAGTAAGAACTACGGGTTCCGGCCAGGCATTTTATTTCCTTGATGGAAATGCTGTTGAAGGAACATGGGAAAGAGGTGGAGCTTCAGACCCGTTCACATTCAAGGATGGCGGTGGACGTATTCTATCGCTGAATGTCGGCAGTACATGGGTTTCAATGGTTATGCCGGGAAAAGTTGGATGGCAGTAAAAAATAAAAAAATATTTTTCCTCACTTTATGGGGGATAACCACTTTTTTAATGATAATAATTCCTCTATTGATATCCCCTTTTAGTTCTTTATTTGCACAGGCTTGTATATGTTTTCCGTATTTACCTCACAGCTCCAGTAGCCAGGAAATTATTATGGGAACGCAGAAAGCTGTTTATCTGACCGGATATTACAGCATTGGAAATGAAGCCAAAAGGCACCAGATATATGAGCTTATAGAAAAAACAGAATTAAATGCAGTAGTATTTGATGTCAAGGATGATTCCGGTTATATAGATTATAACTGCTCAATTAAAACAGCAGTTGATTCAGGTGCAGTAAAAAACTATTATAATCTTGATGAGATACTAAAGGAATTCAGGGAAAGGAATATATACAGCATTGCGCGCTTCGTGGCATTCAAGGATAATGTCCTTCCAAGAGCAAAACCCGAGTTTGCAGTTTTAAATAAAAATACAGGAAAACCTATTACGCTGGAAGGTTCAACGTGGGTTGATATATATTGTGAAGAGGCATGGGATTATTATATTGAAATTATTAAAGACCTTGCAATGCGGGGAGTTGATGAAGTTCAGTTTGATTATATCAGGGCTGCTTCAAAGGGCAGTATAAAAAATGCGGAGTACCCGCATAACAGCAACGGTTATGACAAAGTATGGGCGATAAGCAATTTCTTAAAAAAAGTTAGGCAGGAAACAGAGTACTATGATATAAAAATTTCTGCTGATGTTTTCGGGTGGGTCTTTATAGAAAAAAATGACCAGGGAATTGGCCAGCTTATTGAAGAGATGGCACCTTATCTTGATTACATATACCCGATGGCATATCCATCACATTATAATAAGCATTTTTTAGGTTTTGATGATGCTGAAGCGCATCCATATGAAGTTGTAAGGCATACACTGGAGAAGGGTTTTGAGCGAATTGGGGACACACAGTGCTTGATTATTCCATGGGTTCAGGCTTTCAGCTATGATATAAAATATACCGAGAGGGAGATCCTGGCACAGATAAAAGCAGCAGAGGATTTAGGAATTGAAGGGTTTTTATTCTGGAATGCATCCAACAAATATAGTGCGGTAGAAAGAGCATTGTATACCAGGGTAAATTCAGAGCCGTAGAGACTATCGGATTTCTACAGTTTCAATGGTGTTACTTGATATTTATTTGCCATGCAAGGCGTTATCCTGTCAAATCTTGCTGTTAATCCTAGTTACTTTTAAAAATAAAAGGGAACCGGTTATAACAAAATCATATTTTCCATGAATTTAATACCCGGTTCCCTTAATTTGTTTGCTTTAAACTGGGAAAATAAATAATCCGCCTATTTATTTGACGATTGGCACCTTAAATTCTCCTGACATTTTTGTCCACTTCTCATCGATATTGAATTTGCCGCAAATCTCTGTTTCTGTAACCGATGTTATTTCAAAGTCTGCTGATGCAATATCTGCAGTAGAAATTGAAAGAGTGGACCCGCCGGTAAGTCTGATTCCTGCGCTTGCGTAATTGTCAACCTGCTCTTTAACATTGTATTTTCCAAGGCTTACAGGCACGGGATCGCCTTCACCTGGAACAGTTAAAGTAAACTGAATTACAGCCTGGCCATCGGAAAGGGCAACATCTTTTAAATTTTCAGATGTTTCAAAATTAGCAATGTAAATAAACACAGCGGTCTGATTGGTTGAGTGTGAAAGATATGCTGCCTGTGTGCCGATACTGTCCCAGCTGATGGGCATCCTGTCCACATATGCTCCATTTGTAGACTCTACTTTTGCACTTGTTGAAGGCGGGCATTCCCCGCTTTCCTGCGCGGCTGTTTCTGTTGCTGTTGTTTCAGCCGGGGCTGTTGTTTCTTCGGCTTGCTGTTCTGTGGCTTGAGTTTCTGCTGGTACGGTGCCCTGTTCTCCGCAGGCAATTGCCAGGCTTGCAAGACTTGCAGCAATAAAAATAACCAGTACCAGGTTAATAATTTTTTTCATTCTCGCCATTTCTTTTCCTTTCTACTTATTATTTTTACAATAGCTTTAATACAGCTTTTTTTAATAAAACATTTTTATCTTTATTGCCTTTTGGCAATTTCGGGAGAATATATCATATAGACTAGAGGTATGACAAGGAAAAAATGAAAAAAAGTAAAAAAATTTTTTATAAAAGATTTCCTGCTCCAGGCTTTAGGCAAAGCATAACGGTAAGGGCTTGCGTTATTGGCCAGTTTTATAAGGGATATTTTTAAAAATGTATTACACTGCCGCATTTACCTGGCTATACTGCTTGAATAAAATCTCCTGCCAGCCTTTTATTGAGCAATATAACCCATTAATTTCAATTCCATTTTTATCATAGCATATTCAACTGAATTTATAGGTTCAGGTTCTGAAAACAGCATAACAAAGAATATTTTACTCAAATAATACCTTAAACTTGCCGTATCCATGTTCTTCCATGTCATCCAGTGGTATAAAATTTAATGAACCACTGTTTATACAGTAACGCAATCCCCCTTCTTTGACCGGTCCATCATAAAACAGGTGGCCCAAGTGGCTGTCTCCAATTCTGCTTCTAACCTCTATTCTTCTCATACCCGATGAATCATATGTATGGTTACAACATCCCATTGAATAATCTGTATGATAGGTTATAACATCCCATTGTATAGGCCTTGTAAAAGATGGCCAGCCTGTACCGGAATCATATTTATCCAGAGATAAAAACAGGGGCTCTCCTGTCACTATATCAACATAAATACCAGCTTCTTTATTGTCCCAGTATTCATTTCCAAAAGGACTTTCTGTAGCATTTTCTTGAGTAATACTGAATTGCAGGGCTGTCAACTTTTTCTTTATTTCATCTATGGATGGCTTGGGATAATCCTCAATGTTGACTTTTGGTTTTTCTTCCGGTATCTGGCTTAAATCTATATGACAATAACCGCCTGGATTTTTCTCCAGATAATTCTGGTGATAATCCTCTGCCAAAACATAGTTCTTTAAAGGCTCAATTTCTGTTACAATTTTTTCACTGTATTTAGCCTGTTCTTTTTGTGTTACTTCCTCAATTATTTCTTTATCCTCCTTGTCCACATAGTATATGCCGGTGCGGTATTGAGTACCTGTATCATTGCCCTGTTTATTTAAGCTTGTCGGTTCTATAATCCCATAATAATATTCCAAAAGCTCCTGTAGTGTTATTTTCTCAGGATCATAGGCAACATATACAGTTTCTGCATGTCCTGTCTTTTTAATAGAATAGTAGTCTGTTTTTTCGCTTTCTCCATTTGCATATCCAACACTTGTATACTCTATGCCAATTATTCCGTCAAAATAAGCCTGGATTCCCCAGAAGCATCCCCCTGCCAGATATATTTCTTTATATCTGCTGTTTTTATAATCCGGGATAACTATTAAAGGTTCACCTTTTTTCATTTCTTCCTCCTTCATATCTTCATTTTCTTCGATTCCATTTTCATCTCTGGTATCTTTAATATTAGGCTCTTCTTCATTCATGTCTTCTTCCATAATTATTTTTTCTTCAATTGTTTCTTCTGCCATCCTGGCTTCTGCTGCAGCTAAAGGGCTGCATGAAATTATTGATAACGCTGATAATGAAACAGTAAGTGCTATTGCAAAAAAGGTGATTAAGAATTTTTTTTTCACTTTCCTTCTCCTTTTTTATTGTAATTTTATATATTTAAAAAGTAAAAAGAAGGTACTTTACTTCTTTCTAATTTAATGTTTTTTAAAATTATCCTTTAAGTTTTTCATTTTTATAGCCATTCCTTTACGCTTCGCTAAAGGCACAAAACGGGATGAAAAACCGTTTGTCCTTAATCCTTTTTTCTTTTATCAATATATTGACAATTTGATTTCTTTCAGAATTATCACCTATAATCAATATACTATTAAATTAGTAGTATATAAATAATTTCGTCAATATTTTTTTTAAATTAAGGCAATAACATTATTTTTATTTTTACAATTTGTAAAAAGGCTTTAAAACAGTTAAAACCAGTCTATATATGAGTAAATATCATCATCCAGGGGGCAGGGGGGTATTAATAAGTATCTTTAATGCAATGTTTTTAATATTAACTGAATTATTGGTCTTAGTTAACGAAGTAGCAAACGAATTAGCAAATGATGTCAGAACTGCAACTGCAGGCTCAGATAAGAATTGGCTGTTAAATTTTTAAAAAAATAAGTGTATATTTGTAGCAGCAAAAAAAGAGCCTGGCTCAATTATTCAATATTTAAGTTATACATGAAAAAGAAAACATTACCTTTTTATCTTCTAACAATAATAATTACAATTTTTTTGCTTATAACTGCATGCAGCTTTTCAGATAGGGCTGTTTCTAAAAATTTCTCTTACACTCCTTCTTATTCAGGCTCTTTTGAAATACTGACCCAGAATGCAATGCTTATCCCTCTGGAATCTGTTGCGCCTTCATACCGGCAAAGAGCCCTGCATTTATCGGAATTACTGGCACATTCTGGTTTTATGATAGTGGGGCTTCAGGAGATATTCTGGGACCGCTCACAAAATATGATAATTGATGCCTGGTATGAATCACGAAATAGCGTAAAAAAAGACAATCAAAGCCCCGCATTAAAAAATCCTTGTGGCAGCATAAAAGATGCCAGGGATGTAACAGAGCTTTCCTCTTTAGAAAATCCCTGGGGCGTAGAGATAATTGATGCCCGGCCTCCAGGCAACAATAAACCTGCAAGGATTTCCTTTGGCCCATGTCATGTTCTTGGCCCGGATACGGCAAGTTTTAATTTTTTAAAACAGGACAGCGGACTTCTTATTGTTTCGAGGTATCCTGTAATTGCAGCAGGTGCGTTTTGCTTTTCAGATTTAAGCAGTTCTGACAGGCTGGCTTCAAAGGGTGTTGTTTATGCAAGGATAAAAGTTGGTATGAAAGAAAATGATTATATACATTTTTTCAATACCCATCTTCAGTCACATAATTATCCCGGGACAAGATTTAAAAACCTTAAAGAGCTTTTTGGTTTTGCTTTAAATATTGTTCTGCCTGAACTTTCTTGCAGGGGATATATAAATCCTGTAATTATGGTGGGGGATTTTAATGTCAGTGCCGATATGCCATCAGGGTGGATTGAAAAAGCAGGCATAGTTTCTGCCGGCAAAGGCGCTGCAATGCCTGATGATTTTGATGTAAATGCAAATAAATCAGAAGAATTTGCAGAATTTATGGAATATTTCAATAATTTCTCATTATCATTAGGGCATGATTCATTTATTATAAGAGATCTGTGGGCAGAGACGTTTCAAGAAGAGCCAGGCTTTACATGGATTGGCAAAGGCTGGGAACTTGACAGCAGCAATCCATATGGAAAAGAAGGCAACAAGATTGCCGTAGAGAATAATCCGCCCCAGCGCATAGATTACATCTTTTATTTTGAAGGCTCGGGCAAAACAGTTATAAAGCCCTATGAAATATCACTTTTTCCAAAAAAAGCACAGGATATGCAGATATCAGACCACCTGGGACTTCAGGCAGGCTTTATGCTTGATTAAAAAATATCTTTACTGGTTTTTTGAAAAGGTTGCTAAATTGTAGCCAAGTCAACTTTGGCTGGCGGCAGCTAACGGAGTAGCTAATGATGTTAGAGCTGCAATTTCCAGTTCAGATAAGATTATTTTTATACCAGAATAAAATAGGTCATAAAAGATTTTACTTTTTAAGGTTGAATATATTTATAAAGCATTCTCTCGCAGTAGTTCTATAAATATAATAATCTGAATCAATT
>Ga0194126_10002815_pt1 | contig 27977 bp, 15 predicted proteins | sample TA2KigC150mmetaG_FD_148641 | JGI IMG/M metagenome (GOLD analysis project Ga0194126, IMG submission 148641) | Freshwater microbial communities from Lake Tanganyika, Tanzania - TA2015035 Kigoma Deep Cast 150m | ecosystem: Environmental > Aquatic > Freshwater > Lake | place: Tanzania: Lake... | reverse complement strand
CTTCCGCTCGGGCCAGCGAGGCCGAGAGGCAGAGGGCCAAAAGGGTCATGAACAACGTCGTTCGTCGGGTCGGGTTCATGCTCATCTTACGTTTCTCGCTCGTTCCGCATCCAGTTTCTCTATTTCGGCGAAGGCGGCTTTGACTACCTTGAGTTCCTCGTTGTGCATCGCCGTGGGGAGGAACGAGGGCGGCGTCCCCCAAGCGTAGCCGAAGAAATCGCAGCCCTGGTCGTACCATTTCCTCCAGGAGCCGGGATCGGTGATACCCTTGCCACGGCCGATGATCGTGGTCATCACGCGCTGCTCCGGCTTGCGCACCCGCAAGAGCCAGCCCACCACCTCGTCGGACGATTCGGCGAACAGGCCGTCGCTTTCCGCCAGCATCGGGTGGTCCCGCCACACGGCCTCATCGGGTTTGTGAAAGGGCACGTTGAAAATGATCTTGGTGTGGGGACTGGACTGGCGAACCGCCTGCTGCAGGGCCCGGAATTGACGTTCCAACACGACCCGCTTGTATTTCAGATGCTCCGCGGGCGTGATCTCCGCAGCCGTGGCAGGCATCGGCCGGCCGATAATCTCCTGAAACGGCTGCCTCACGAACTCCGCCGGCTGCACCAGGGCCTCGTCCGGTTTCAACGAGCCGTAGACGAACCAATCCAGCAGCAACCAATCGACGGGATAGTCCGTAAGGAATTCTCGAATCCGCGCGCAGACCAGCTCGGTATGGGGCGTCTCGGGACCGAAGAAGCCGCCGTGGCCACAGGATTCCGGGACGCTGCCGGGCACGATCCACTCGGGATGCTTGCGCGACTCGAAGAGGTCCGCCGACACACAGTAGTACGACCAGACCGGCAGTTTCGCTTTCCGCGCCAAGGCATAGAGTTCGGGAAACAGCCGCGCGGCTTTGCCCTTGCCCACGGGACCGAGTTTGCTCGGATACAAGGCGAAGCCGCTGGAACAGTACGCCTGACAGTAGAGGACGTTGTTACCGAATTCCCGGTGCCAGTCGAAGTACTTCTGGGCATCCACCTCGGCCCAATCCTCCGGCTGCGACGGCCGGACGTTTCCGTCGGGCAACGACTCACTGGGCGCCGAGCGCGCCCAGTTGAAATCGCAGTTGAACAGCCTGGTTGCCGGTGGAACGTCAGCCAGCAACTTCGGCTCGCCCGCCGCGGGCAGCGGCCATGCGTCGAACAGGCCGGCCAGCAGCGCGGCGAGTGTCAGGCTAGTGAGACTGCGGTTTGTCATGGTCTTCTTCATGGTGTTCTCGTTCTATCTTGCTTGGTTGTAAGAGCGTGTCCTGTATCACTTCTTTTCAATGATCAGCAGCCGATAGTTGTGGCGCTCGACCGGTACGGTCAGGGTCGCGCCGTCGAGCTGCGGCGCCGGGGCGTCGTGGGTGACGGTGGCGGGGCCGCCATGGCCGTGAACGCTGAGACTCTGCCCCTGCTCGGGATCGCTCACGGCCAGGGTCGCGCCTCTCCACCCCAGCTTGTCCAGGTCGAGGGCGACCTGCGCGGTGTGCTTCTCGCCGAAGTTGGCCACCAAGAGCAGCAGCTTGCCGGGGCGCTGCCAGCCGGCCAGCTTGATGTCATCGCCTTTGGCTTTCAGCCCGGTCTCGTCCCAGTAGGCCAGGAATTTGACGTCGTCCTCGCCGATGCCGAACGCTTTCCGCTGGGCGATCAGATTACCGGCGTATCCATTGTGGTTGCCATAGGGCAGGGCGTCGTGCAGCATGACCGTGGCGTAGTAGGCGCGCTTGGCGCGGTACATGTCGGCGGCGGCCCACTGCCCCTGGTATTCGTGCATGAAGTCAACCGGCACGCCCCACTGGCCGGGGAAGTTCACCCGCATCCGCTCCAGGCTCCAGAAGTCCATGAAGTCCTTCTTCATCTCCGGATAGATCACATGGTGTTCGCCGTCGTAGGTCAGGTCGGCCGCTCCCACCCAGGGCAGGATCTCGCAGTTGGTCATGTGGATGACCATCATGCTCTTCGGCCGTTTCTCCAGGAACGCCGTCCGACTGCGCAGGAAGTACTCGCGCGTGCCGAACATCTGGAACGTGGGCTGGATGCGCCCGTCGGGCAGACGGTAGCCGCAGCCGTGCTCGTGGTTGTCGCATTGCATGGGCACCATGTTGTCGATGTAGTAGCCGTCGATGCCGTACTCCTCGGCCCATTTGCTCCAGTTGTGGATCATGTAGTCCACGAACGAGCCCCGGTAGCAGAGGGCCTTGGAGCCGTAGGAGCCGTAAGGGGTCTGCCACTCCTCGGCCAAGACCCCCAGTTCCGGCACAAGATACCCCGGCAAGACGGAGTGGATGAAATAGGGCACGGCCGGGCGGCCCGCCTTGTGCTGCGCCGCGACAATCTCTTTCGCCTTTTCGGCATACGCCGGCACCACGAAGGGTGTGGAGGCGAAGATCAGGTTCTGATCGTGGGCGTACTGCCGGAAGGTGTCGCCGCACCACCAGTTCTCCTCGCGCCAGCGGGGCGGCATGGCCTTCACCGGCGAGGCCTGCAGCGCGAAGGTGATCGTGCGCGGCGCGTCGAGCGTCGCCGCGGCGCTGACCAGGTTGAACACCAAGTCCACTTCGCCCGCGCGGTTGCGCTGGATCTCGATCGCCGGCACCTCGTCGTTGGGCATCCAGCCCTCGTCGCTGTCCGCGAACCAGCAGAGCCCGCCCTTGGTCGAGCCGAGCCAGACATAGGGAATGAACGAGCCGACCTTCATCGTCTTGTCGCCCAGGGTCCGGCAGTCCCAGACCCGGCCGGTACCGGCAGGCGTGAAACCATAGTAGTAGCCGCTGCGAATCTCGGCCGTGACCGCATGGACGTATTCGCCCATCGCCTCGCGATAGGGCAGGACCAGCTTCAGATCCTTGACCGCGACCGGCCCCTTCGGCGTCAGGGTCATCGTCACCTTGTACATGCCGTCGAACTCGGCGCGCACCTCGCTCGACACCGCGATCTCGCCGAGCTTGCTCTCGACCGCGACGATCTTGCGGTGGTCCTGGTCGAACCGGGTCTTCGTCTTGACCCCTTCGGCCGTCACCTGCTTGCCGTCGGTGAGCGTGGCGACCAGCCTGCCGGGCGCGGCGAGGATCTCCTTGCCCTGGGTCGAGACGCGCGCGGGAATGCCGGCCGCGCCGATCTCCATCTCGCGGCCCCAGACGCCCAGGGTGCTGCCCTTCAGCGTCACCGGCGTCCACGGCGATACTACCTTCTCGATGCTGCCGCGCGGCGTATTCCACCACTGGTACTTCTGGGCCAGGTCTTCCTTGGCGAAGGTACTGTCCCGGCCGGCAAGCACTTTTCCGTCCTTCGCGAGGCATTCGAGGCGGACCGTGTAGGCGCCCATCGGGAGGTTGTCGAAATGCAGCACCCCCTTGGCATAGGCGTCGGCATCGATGGCGGTCTTGGCCCGCTTGATTTCCTTGCCGGCGGCGTCGCGGACGAGGATGACGATCTCCTTGATCGCGGCGCGGTTGTCGTAGTTGATGAAGTCGCCGAAGACGCGGGCGTAGTCGCGGACGGGGTTGAAGGTAATGCCGAGGTTCAGCACGTCGCCGCGGTCGGCGATCGTCTCGGTGGGGATGGCCCCGAAGGCGCGCTGGGTCTGCCAATCGAGCAGCGTCGCCCCGCCGGCGCCGGTTACGGTGATGCGCACCTTGCCCTTGCCGTCACCGGGCGTATCGAGTTCCGGCAGGTTGACCACTTCGCCCAGCGTCCCCTTCTTGACCTCGGCGGTACCCTCCTTGATCACGGCCTCCGAGGCGTAGCGCCAGGCGATCTTGGCATCGGTCTGGCCGAGGGCGGCCAGGTGAATGCCGACCTTGCCGGCGGCGGCGTCGCCCACGCCGAGCAGGTGCAGGGCGGGCGCGGTCTTGGACATCACGAACTCGCTATGCGTGTCGATCACCGAGAAGGACGAAGTGCCCTCGAAGGAGCACTGCTCCCACGGCCGCTTGTAATTGCGGGCGATCAGCGTGCGGAAGCGCATGCCGTCGTGGAACGGCCCCTTGGTCGTGCCCAGGCTGGCCCGCGGGATGACCAGCTCCATCTCCCATTCGTTCTTGTCCGTGAGGCGGCTTTTCGGTTCCCAATTCGTGTCGTAGCTCGAGGTGCGCGAGTTGCCGACCGCCGGCTGGTGGATGGCGTCGTAGCGCCCGCCGGAGAAGTTGCCGAGAAACTGCGCGGAACAGTTGGGCTGTCCCGTCAGCGTGTCGGTCGCCCCGACGGAGACCCAGATCTCGTAGCAGTCGTCGAAGATGATATCGAGATCGGTGCCGCTCGGGCGGCCGCGGTGCACCTGGATCGGCCGCTCGCCCGGCCGCAGCGGGTCGCGCATGGCGATGTAGAGGTTCTCCTCGTCCCACATCATCCAGAAGCGCGCCTGGCGCGAGCTGATCTGCCCGCCCGTCGTCCGCAGCGCCCGCTGGCTGAACGCGCCCTGCCATTCGGCGTCGTCCACCTTGCCGTCGATGACCGGCTTGGTGGCGGCATACGGGATGACCGCCACCGGGTGTTTGTACTCCGTTTCGGCGGCCAGGCTGGCGGCGCACGAGGCGGCCAGGGCGAGCATGGCGATGGCATGTTTCTTCTTCATTTCAGGTTCTACCTGGTGTGGTTGGAGCATTTTGCTCCGGTTGTTGTCGATTCTCTCTCGCCGGAGCAGGACGCTCCGGCCCCCCCACTACTCCACCACGATCAACGCGAAATCGTGATGCGGCACGGTCAGCTCGAACAACCCGGGGGCAAGGCGTTTCAGTTCGACCGGCTGGGCTGGCATCCCGGCTGACCGGGGATGCGCGGCCTTGACGCGGTCGGCCCTCAGCTCGACATCCCAGGCCCGCGCGGTTTCCGGGATGCCGAGCGCCTTCAGGTCGAGCCGGAAGCGGATGGTGTAGGACTCCGCGCCGGGGCGGCGCTGGGCGGGCGCGGCGGGAACCGGCGCGGTGGCCCGGCCGAGTTGCTGCGCGTCGTATTCCGCCAGGGTGGGTCCGCCTTTGATCTCCGGACCCTCCACCCCCTCGGGGCCGAAGTTGCCCAGCGCGATCATGGCTTTCCCGTCACGGGCCAGCACCAGCGCCCGCATCTCGGCACCCTGCGTCCGCAGCGGGAAGCCCTCCTCCCAGTAGCGGTAGACCCGGCAGTCCGGCAGCCCGTAGCCGAAGCGCGCCAGTTGCGTCTGAGCGAACGACACTTCGGGCGTTCCTTGGTGCATGCGGATCTCGTGCGGGAAGCAGACGGCCATGGCGGTGCGGTTCAGCCATTCGAGTGAAACCCCGTTGCCGGCCTTGAGGATGTTGCCGGTGATGCCGACCGAGAGATTGCCGGCCTGGAGCCCAAGGCTCTGCATCAGGATCTCGTCGAGACCGATGCGATCCTGCAGATCCATGCTCCCCATATCCCCCTGGTCGCGCCATTCCCAGTCGAGATGTGCCGTGCCGAAGGCGAGCGTCGGCACGATTTTCACGTTCGTCATGTGGATGTAGGTCAGGGGACGCTTGCCCATGACGTGCATCATCGTGGCGGTGCGCCTGACCAGGTCGCGGAAGCCCATCAGGTTCACACCGGCCTGGGGGCGCCCGGCGTCGTCCACGTAGCCCGGTCCGCCGGCCTCGGCGGGCACATAGCTCGGCTGCAGGAACCAGTTGTCCCAGTAGATCCCGTCGGCAAAGGTTTCGAGCATCTTCTTGTGGTAGAAGAGCAGCATATCGATGCGGCTCGGGACCGGCTCGACCTCGTACCAGCAGGCGATGCCGGGCCATCCGGGGTGAACCCGCAGCGGACGCTGGAAGGTGTCGCGACCGGGCCACCGCCGATCCACGAGGTCGCCCTCGAGCCATTCGTCGAGGTAGGTGGTGATGAACTCCGGCGTCTCGAAGTGGGCGCCACGCGGGTTGGTGTAGGGGATCACATAGTTGAACCTTTTCGTCTCCGGGGTGATCGCCGGCATACCCGGCGCCCAGCTCAAACCGGCCCTGAAGTGGGCCTTAAGGTTGTTGTAGGCGTCTTGCGGCAAGCCCTTGAACCGCGCCATCCACGCTTCCTCGAACTTGGAATCATGCTTGCCGGTCCGGCGACTCTCGGCCAACTGTTCCCAGAATCCGTAGTCCTTGAAGGCCGGGAACACCGAGGTGGCGAAATGGCGCCCGCCCCAGTACATGTTCCCGCCCCAGAAGTTGATCTGGACGCTTTGAACATCCTGATCGGTGCCCGTCGCCCACCAGCGCCGCCAGTTGTAGGGCGCTTCCGGCATCGGCTTGGCCGGCGTCGCTTGCAGGGCGAAGGTGAGCGTGCGCTTGCGCGTCAGCCGCGACGGCTTGGCGACCAGATTGAGCCGTAAGAGCACCGAATCGCCCTCCCGGTCGATGACCATCATCGGCACGTTGCCGTCCGTGATCCAATCCTTGTCGTTGTCGGCCGCGAAGCAGATGCCGCGCTCGGGGCCGCCGAGATAGATGTAGGGCACGAAATTGCCGTTAAGGCGATTGGGGACTCCCGACGAGTCCCAGACCTTGCCGGCGGCCGATCCCTTGGGCAGGGCAGGAATGCGCCCGGCGAGATGCTGGCGCAGTTGGGTCGTCACCGGGTGCATCAGCCAGGCCTCGGCGGCCTTGAGCGGGATCACGAGCTGCACGCGCTCGACCTCGGTCTCGGTCGGGGCCAGTTCGAGCGCGATCGTCTGCATGCCGTCGTAGTCGTAGGCAAAGCGCGTGGTTCCGGTGAGCGCTCCAGCCGTCCAGGCCGCCTCGCCGGAAACGGCGGTCGGCTTCTTGCCGGTGAACCGCGGGGCGGGGCCGGCGGCCGTGCTGACCTTGCCGCCTTGGGTGACTTCGATGCGCACCGGCCCGGCGAGCAGTTCTCGCTCCTGACTGACGACCTGCCGCCAGAGTCCCGCCGCGCCGTGCGCATGCGCGCGCAGCACGCTGCGCACGACATTCCGCTCCCCATCCACCTCCAGCGGCGTGAAGGGCGGGATCACCACCTCGTCGCGCCCGAGATTGTTTCCCTCCCACTCCGGGCGCTCGCGGCGGATGCCGCGTTCCTCGATGACCGGCCTCGCGCCGCCGGTCAGCGTCAGCGTCAGGGTGTAGTCGCCTTCGGCCAGGTCCGGCACCGGCATGGCCTCGCCGCCCGCGGCAGCCGGCAGCTTGCCGGAACGCTCGGCCAGCACCGCGCCGCCCTTTTCCGGGCGCAGGGCCAGATGCCAGTCCGTGGCGTCGGCGGGCGGGGTCGGCAGGTGGATGCGCACCAGGTTGTGCGAGGGATAGTAAGCATAGCGGTAGTCCAGCGAGAGGTCGGTGAAACGGCAGAGCAGGTCCTCCTGCGCAGGCGGCTTTGCGAAGATCTGCACCTCCGCCGCGCCGGGTTCCACGCCCCCATGGGTCGAGCGGAACTCCAGCCGCAGCTTGCGCGCGCGGGTCGGCGTGGGCAGCGTCACCGGCTGCGGACCGTGCCCGTTCCGGAAGGCGCCCTCGACGACCGGCGTCTCGGCATCATCAAGGTAGCTGGCGTAATTCTTGAAGACCTCGAAGCCCCAGGTCGTGCGGCCATAGTAGACCACGGTCGAGACCGTGACCGGCTCCTTCCAGGCGAACACGAGCGAGGCGGGCAGCTTCGCCTCGTTCACCATCCAGACGGTGCCGCGGTCGTCGCGGCCGCCCATGGGGGGCACGCGCCCGTCGGCCACCTTCGCGGCCGCGTCGGCGGCCGCGCTGGGCGTGATCTGCGCCCGCGGCGCCAGGTTGGGGTTCTCCGCAGCGAACGCCGGACCAGCACAGAAGGCGACGGCGACAACGAGAGGCAATGCAGTATGTTTCATGTTCGGTCCTTTCCTCATGCTCTTGTTAGCGGGATCTAGCGCCGTCGGCTCACGGAGCGACAGGCGCGAAGTACTTCTCCAGCATGCGTGCGACGACCTGGGCGCCGCGGACGTTGGCGTGCGTCACGTCGCGCATGAACCACGTCACGTCGTGCTGCTGCGCCGCCAGGTACTCGTTCCACAACTTGCGCAGGTGAAGGAACTCGACGCGCTCCTCCGCGGATCGACGTAATTACGGTGACTCGGCTGCCCGGATACTGCCGTTGGATCAGCTTGTCGAGCGGCGAACTGCCGGTGTCGTTGCCGATGCTATCGCCCAGGATCACGATCCGCAGCGGTTCGCCGCGTCGCAGCTTCTCGATGGTGCGGGGAATCAATGTCCAGCGGTCGCGCGGCGGCTGGTACTGCACGGGCGGTAGCGTCGCGTACAGCCGGTCGGCCCAGTCCAGCACCTGCTGGTCCGTCGCCGTCGCGAGCGTCACGTTGCGGATGCAGATCGTGTGACCATCCTTCGGCGACGCCGGGAAGAACCACAGCCGCGCCGAAGCCGCATCGGCCTTGGCCTGGAAGTACAGTTCGTTGTCGATCCAATCGTCCGTCTGGAAGATGCCCGAGTTGTGATCGGCAGGCAGCATCTGGCCGTCGGCCGCAAAGAACATCGCCGCCCAGTAGCCCGGAACTTGCGCGTGCGATTGAAACGTCAAGCGATAGTACTGATGCGGCGTCACGCCGAACGGAGAGCTCTGCCAGTAGCCATTCTCGACGCTCACGTAGCCGAAGTCGCCAGACTTCGAGTCCGAACTCTCACGAGTTCGGCTACCGGGAACCCAACCGCCTTTGGCTGGCGTCTGGATCCCAGAAAATTGCAGCAGTTCCCAGCCGGCCTTGGCCGGGTCGGACTGGAAGTCGACCGCCAGGATGCCGGGCTTTGCTGGCTGAGCGGCCGCGGGCACGAGGCCGTCGGCCACCTTCGCGGCCGCGTCGTCGGCCGCGCTGGCCGTGATCTCCGCCTGCGGTGCCAGGTTGGGGTTTTCGGCAGCAGTCACGGCGACGTGGCTCATGGCAGCCAGCAGTACAAGCAATGCGATTCGGTTGATGGTCGGTTCCTTTCGTTCAGATTCGCTCAGAAGAGTTTGTCTTAACATGGTTCGCATCAATACCTCCGCACCACCACCAGCCGGCTACCCTGGGCGGGCAGGCCTTTGAGCGTCAGGGTGCGGCCGTCATAATCGAATTCCGGCCCGGGCGCCTTGTCCTCGGCGTGGAGCTGCCGTACGCCGACGAACTCCTGCCAGATCAGCTTCTGCTCGACGCCGAGCACCGCGAGATCCAGCTTGAGCACGGCATCCTTGGCCGCCTTCTCGTCGCGGTTCTGCACCAAGAGCAGCACGCGGTCGGGAAGCTGCCACAGGCCGACCTGGATGGCCGCGTCCGCACAGGTGACGAACGGGTTGCGCCAGTAGGGGTGATAGGCGGTTCTCTCGTCGTTGACCCCCCAGTCGAGCACGCTGTCCGGCATCCTGGGCAGTTGCGGGATGTAGGGGTTGAGCCAGGAGTCGTGCAGCCAGACCCATTGGGCCTGAACGCGTTTGGCGGCATCCCGCTTGGCCTCATCTTTCGAGTCCATGTTGGCCATCCAGCAGATGGGCACACCCCAACTCTCCGACACGCTCATGCTGCGCATGCGCTCAATGGGCATGTTGTCCACCCAGTCGAGCGGGCTGGAATCAATGGCCCAGTTGCGCTCGCCATCCAGCACCGAGTCCACCCAGGGCATGGCCACCGGCACGTAGGCGTTGCTGGAATGGAAACCGTTGGCGCCCGGCACCAGCCCGGCGTCGTACTGGAGCGCATGAAGCCGCATGAAAAAGCGGCGCAGGTTCCAGCCGTTGTAGCCGCGCTGGACGCGGCCGTCGGGCAGTTGGTAGGCCAATCCACTGAGCAGGTCCTTGAACAGGATCGGGAAGGTCAGGTCCCAATAGGTCGAGCGTACGCCGCCGCGCGTGAACGCCGGCTCGAAGAGCGACATGGCGTAGTCGGTGTAGGTCTCGTTCCAGGTGTCCGGCTCCCACTCGTTGCCGAAGTAGGCGTAGAGGTGGTCTTCCAGGGTTTTGCGGCCGTAGCCGTAGATCTGGAAGGACATGTGGGTGAAGTTGACGCCGGAGCGCGCCGCGTAGGGGTCGCGCCACTGCTGGCCGCGGGCATGCGCGTCGGCCGCCTTCTTCTGCTCGGCCCACAGGCTCTCCCACTCCTCGGGATACCGGGATTCGGGATGGATCCAGTTCACGTGTTTCAGGCCGCCGCCGGGATTCTGATAGACCTTCTCCCCGCTCTTGGAATCCTTGCGAACCCCGCGGAACGGCGTGAAGAAGGTGCCGTCCTCGGTCGCCTGCGTTGTGCGCCAGCCCTTGACCAGCGGCTTGAACGGCGTGGCCATGTAGCTCAGGGCCAGCGTGCGCGGACCCTTGAGTTCCGTGGGGATCGCGACGATGTGGTTGATGAACACCACCGCGCCGTCCTTGCGTACGGCCTCGTGGGCCGGCACGGCGTTGTCCTGCACCCAGCCCTTGTCGTTGTCCGCCCACCAGAGGAAGCCGCGGCGCTCACTGCCGATCCACACGGTGGGATAGAAAGATCCGACGGTCATGCCGCTGCCGGTGATGCCGGTTTCGAGCGTGGACCAGAGACGCCCCGTCTTATTGTCGGGCAGCAGCATCGTCGTCCGGCTGGAGAAGTTCTCGCCCGGGCCGATGCACAGCAGGCCATCGGCATCCGTGTCGGCAAGCGGATACTCGATGCGCAGGGCTTCGACCTTCACGGGCGCCTGGCCCGCCGGCGCGTAGGTCAGGTCGAGATAGACCAGGCCGTCCTGCTCGAGCCAGCCGGCGGCGCTGAACTTCAGCCCGGCGCCCTCCGCGCTTCCCTCGAAGCGCACGCGCCAGTCCTTCTGCTCGGTGATCTTCGATTTGCCGACCGGGATGACGGTCTCCTTGCCGCCTGCCGTCACTACGATCCGCGCCGGCGCCGCAAGCACCGCCTCGCCGGCCGAGCGGACAGCCGCCGGCAATCCGAGCGAGTCAAGGGCATATTCGCGGCCCAGACATTTCACCGCGTTCTCCTGGCACGTCAGCGCAGTGTATGGCGGAAGCACACGCTCCACATCGCCGTGCTTCTTCCCCCACCAGCGCGCGAACTCCTTGGCCTCGTCCTTCTTTTCGAAGCCGCCGGTCATGGGTCCGAGCTTCGTGCCGTCGGCCAGTTCCATCGTGGCCTCGACCCGGTACTTGCCCGGCGTCAGCGGCGGGAGCTGAAGCATGCCCTGCAGATAGTATTCGGCGACCTGCGTGATGCGGCCTTCGGCCACCGGCTTGGCACCGCCGCCCTCCGGCAACACCCGGTAACTCAGCGCCTTGGCCTGCGCCGGGTCATCGAGATAATAGGTGTCGCCTTTGACCAGCAGCCATGACCGCACCGGGTTGAACTGCGTTTCGAAGGCGAATTTCGTCGGATCCGGCGGCGTCACCGGCGCCAGCATCTGCGCGTAGGCGCCCAGCTCGACCGGCGCCTCGTACCGGAACAGTTGCTTGTCGCCCGACTTGACTTCCACGGAGAACTGCCCCTTCTTGACCGCCTCGGGCAGCTTCTCGTCGAGAACAAACTCGGCGGACTTGCCGGGCGGCACGGTCAGTTTCTCGTTCTTTTTGATGGCATCGGCGACGTTCACCGCGAGCGCCAGCTCCACCGGCTCCTTCGCGGGGTTGAACGCGCGCACGGTCAGCGCCGCGGTGCCGTCGGTGGCCAGGTTGTTCAGGCTGTCCATCGTCATCTGCACGGCGGGCGTCTGCTCGACCAGGGTCATCACGTTGAAGCCGAACGGGTCCAGGTACGGCCCGCGGCAGGGGATGCGCGCCTGCATCCAGCCGGGGAAGTGGTTGATGCCGAGCAACATCTTCCACTGGTCGCCGGCCCGGTGCGGGCCTTCGAGCTCGAAGTCCTGCGGGGTGGCGCGCATCTCCATCTCCCACCAGCGGCCGCCATTCGGCGCGCTGCCGGGCTCGGTGAGGCGCGCCTTGATGACGAACTGCGGGTTCCAGCTCTTAAACTGCTGGCCCAGCGCCAGGCGCGAGCAGTCGCCGATGAAGCCCAACGCGTTCAGGAACCACTTGTAGGAGTTGGCCTTGTTCGCGGCGGGCACGTTGGCGCCCATGGGGAACCAGTTCAGTTCCAGGGCGTCGTCCCAAACGTATGCCAGGCCCGGCGATCGGCCCGCCGGTACGTTCGGCTTGTACCCCGGACGCAAATAGGTCCGACACGCGAAGTAGAGGTGATCCGGATCCCAGCCGAGGAAGAAGGTCGTTGGCCGGGGAAGGAGCGGTTTGCTCATGTCCGTGGACTGGTCGGCCACGCCGCTTACGGCCATCGCGCCCTGCCACTCGGCCGGGTCAATGGCGCCGTCGATGGTGGGTGCTGTCGCCATGCGCGGCACGGCAAACGACGGCGCTTGGTCCGTCTTTGGCTCGTCCCCGCGGGCCAGCGTGACGGTCAGAATGAGAGCCGTCAGGACGGCGGTTGTCATCTTGGTCAGGTTCAACATACAGCTTCTCCTCATGGTTCTTTCCGGGGCGCGGCCTCGAGCAGGATCAGCCGGTAGTCGTGCGGCGGGATCTCGACGGTGAGCGTGCCCTTCGCGCCGTCGGCCTGCCAGGTCATCGGCAGTTCCTGTGCCTGACCCCAACCCTTCAAGTCTTTCGCCTTGAGCGCGCCACCGGCGGGCAGTTTCACGCCGAGCGCGGCGGCGTCAACCGTGACGGTCACGCCCTTTCGCCTTTCCTCCGACTGGTTGAACACCAGCACTTGCAGCCGGTTGCCCTGACGGTGGGCGCTGGTCAGGATCCCGGCGGTGTCGCTGGCGAGGGCCGCCGCGACCTGCGGCTCCCAGTAGGGATAGAAGACCATGGGCTGGGCCGGGTCGAACGGCGCCCAGGAGAGCCCGTTCCAGTTACCGCCAAGGTCATGCAGCCGGCAATACCCCTGCAGGGAGCGAACCGCCAGATGGCTTGTCTTCGCATCCGCCTTGAGCGCGTGCGACATCTGGTCGAGCCAACGGGTCGGAATGCCCCATTTGCCGGCCGGATTGCCCAGCGCCTGCATGCGTCCCGGCGTGTACTTCTTCGAGAACCACGGCTGCTCGGGAGTCAGCTCGGGATTGTTCTCGCCCTCGAGATAGTAGTCGACGAAGGCGTGGGCGGAGACCATGTTGCCGTCGGTGCTGTGGCACCAGATCCACGTCTGCTCATGGCCCTGATCGAGGAAAAGCTGGCGCAACCGTTTGTAGAACTGGCGAACCCGGGTAAACGAGAAGCCGGGCTGGACCTTGCCGTTCAACTCCGGGCGGTCGGGCAGATCGAGGACGTAGCCGGCGCCACTGAGGACGTTGGCGTCCATCAGCGGCTCGGTGATGTCGAAGTACAAGCCGCTGATGCCCGTGCCCCTGATCCAGGCGTCGTAACACCAGATCCGGTAGTCAATCTGCTCCTGCGCCATGCCGGCGTAGTCGAGATTGCCGCGGTTGACGTGCGGCGCGAGGTACCCGCACACGTCCGAGCTCTGCTTGCCCTTGGGCATGCGCGGATCGTCCACGTCCGTGAGGTGAACAGTCGCCTGCATCTGGTAGGGCGTGAAGGCCTTTCCCCCGCCTTCGAACCACTTGCGGCTGCCGATGTGGGCGTCCCAATGGATCGGGTACGCGTGCGGGGCGTGATGACCCCCGATGTAGGCCCAGCTCATCTCCGGCAACTGCAGCCGCATGCCGTTCCAGTCCCACGGTCTGTAGGTATGAACCATGTCCCCAAAGCCGGTGAAAGCGGTGCGCAGGTCGAGGCGGCTCAGGCGATCCTGGTAATCGGGAGTCACGGGGCGGATCGGCGTGGCCTGCAGGCTGAATTCCACCGTCCGCGCGCGGTCGAAGGCGAAGGGCCGCGCCACCAAGTTGAGCACGAGGCAAACGCCGTCGTCCCCCCGCACCACCTCGATCGAGGGGTGCTGCTTCATCTCCGCCTTGTCGGCGGGCACCCAGTCCTTGTCGTTGTCCGCCATGAAGGCCAGGCCGCGGGTGGCGCCGCCAAGCCAGACATAGGGGCGGAAGTTGCCGGCGAGCTGGGCGACGCCGTATTCCTCGTTTACCGGTTTGTCGCTCAAGACGCTGCTCTGGCCGCTGTGCCACAACCGGCCGCTCCGGGCAGGGTCCAGGGTCAGGCTGTTGACCGTATGGCGGAACCACTGGCCCGGGCCGCCGCCTACGGCGTGCAGTTGCGTGGCGTACTCGCCCTTCAGCGGCACGACCAGGCGCAGCGCGTCCACCCGGGCGCCGGGCTGGGGCGGCACGATGCGGACACGGTGCAGAGCGTAGCCGTCGTACTCGAGGGTGACGGCGGTTTCGATGCGCCAGCCGCCGCCGCTCAGGGCGCCGCTCCACGAGGCCTGGTGGTCGGCCACCTGCACGTCGCGCGGGGCGGCCCCGGGCGCGAGCGTGACGGCTTTGCCGTCCTGCACCAGTTCCACCTTCACCGGTCCGGCAAGGATGTCGCGCGGCGCCTGGTCGAGGCCGCTCTGTGCCTTCGTATCGATGCCCGTGAGCAGGCCGCCGCCGTTGACGCGATAGGTCCGGCCCCAGCAGGAGAAGGCGACGCCTTCTGCCTTCTGACCGCTGACCGCTGACTTCTGAGGTGCGATGGGCGTCCACGGCGGCTGCACCTTGGTGCTGATCCCGAGCGTGTTGCCCAGCCAGGGCAGGTCCTTCTCGTGGTCGTAGCGGATGAAGTTCAGCCACGCCCGGCCGAGCACCTTGCGCTCCTGGTCGAGGGCAAGCGCTTCGGCGCGATAGACCCCCGGCGTCAGCGCCGGGAGTTCTTCGTCCACGGCCAGGGAAACGGCGCCGACCACATCCTTGGAAAACATCGCCCCTCCGGTTCCCCCCGCAGACCGCCACCACGCACCCGAATCCAACCCTTTTGCTGACGGTGTGGACCAAGTTTCGTTGCCGCCCACCCCACTAACCCCATGTGGCTGATAGTGCTCAATCTGCCGGTATTCGCCTTTCGGGTTGAGGGTGTCGGCCTTCTCGTTGATGAGATAGAACCACGTGCCGGTGGCGCCGCCCTGGGTGGCGGCGAGTTCGCCGCCGGGCGAAAACGCCTGCCGCACGCCATATTGCTCGAGCGTCAGCAAGCCCCGCAGGGACAGCGTGTCGGATCCGGTTACGTGGAACTGGATGCGGTCCCCCGCCTTGACCGCCACGTCCTTGACCACCACGGGCAGCCAGTTCACCCGGTCCCTGACCCCGGTCCACGCCATCAGTTCCTTCGTTCCGCCGGCCTGAACGTGCTGGATGCACAGGCGCTCGCCGGGATGGGAATCGTCAAACCAGCGATGCCGGGCGGCCATGTCGATGGACACCACGCCGGTTACGGGCGCGCGCCATTCCAGGACCGCGGCGCTGCCATGTACTCCATAGACAATGACCTGGGCGTCCGCCGCCGTCGTGTTGCCTTTGGGCTTGAGTACGGCCAGCGGCGCCTTGTCACCGGAGCGGCGAATCGACACCTCGTAGTCCCGGATCCGGTGCAACGTGCTCAGCTTCGTCGGATTCAGCTTACCGTAGAACCGGTTCAGGATCGGGTCGTAATCCCCTTGGAACGAAAAGTCAGGCTCCTGAGCGGCCGGTCCGGCCTTGGCGAATCCGGCCGCCATGTTGACCGGCCGCAGCGCCGCGCCGGCCCCGGCCAGCCGGGCCGACGACCACTCCTGCTCGAAGCGGTATATGTTCCAGAATTCAACCCGGTCCCCGGTCCAGAATTTCCAGTCGCTGGAGACGACGCTTGCTGTCTGGTCATCCGCCCCGTAATCGCGCGCCAACAGCACCCGCCAGGTCTCGCCCTCCTTGACGGCTTCGACCTTCATCTCGGCCAGCGGGATGGCCACCTCGCAGCGCCACTCGGTCTTCTCCCCGTTGAAGGACTGCTTGAGCTTCGGATTGAGAAGGTTGACGCCCCACGCATGGATGGGCGGAGACGGAAAAGTCACCCGCGCGCCGCCGATCTTCCAGAAGTGTTCGAAAGCCGATACGGCGCCCATCAGGTTCACCCGGATCAGGTAGTGGCTCGGCTCGTCGCCGCGGTTGACCCGGCCCGGCGCCAGGCCGATGACGAAACTGCTGTCCAGACCATCCAGGCCCCATTGTCCCCAGATTTGCCGCTGGCCGGGGTCCACTCGCGCGGCGCGACGGTCGAACGCTGGGCGATATACACGTGCGTGTCGTCGTAGCCGATCCAGAAGGTGACCGGCCGGGCATCGGCCACCCGGTCGAACTGGGCGATCATGCCGGTAACCTGCGCGGCGCCGTCCCACTCGCCCGGGGCGAGCACGCCGTCGATGGTGGGTGCTGTCGCCATGCGCGGCACGGCAAACGACGGCACTTGGTCCGTCTTTGGCTCGTCCCCGCGGGCGAGCGTGGTGGCCAGGGCAAGAGCGGCAAGAGTTGTAGAGCGGCTGCCGACCGCGGGCACGAGGCCGTCGGCCACCTTCGTGGCCGCGTCGTCGGCCGCGCTGGCGGTGATCTCCGCCTGCGGGGCCAGGTTGGGGTTTTCTGCGGCGAATGCGGCGGCGAACAGGCCGGCCAGCAGCGCGGCGACCGCGGCATATTCAGGGAAGCGGGCAAGGCCCCGAAATTGGCGAGTCATCGTGTTGCTCATCTGGTTGTTGAAGTTGATCATGAATGTGCGACCTGCCTGAGACACTGCGACACACTATTCCGCCTTCTGGTGCGCCCGAGACTTGCGCATGCGCCCGATCGCCTCCAGACGGCCGGCATCCGGTTTGCCGCCTGCGCCCAGCGTCGGGCAGAGCCACCCGCCCTCGTCATGCTCGTTCCACGCATAGACGATCACGGTCTTCGCCGGACACTGCTCCGCCCAAGCCATGGCCTCTCCGACGTGCGCGGCCAGCTCCTCCGGCGTCGGCAGCACGTAGAACTTGTCCAAGCCGACGTTCGGCTTCTGCCACGCCGCTTCCCACGGCACGGGCCGCTCGACGCGCGGCCGCCGGTCCCAGCCCGCCATGGCCAGCGGCACTACCTCCGCCCCTGTTGCGGCGCACGCATTCCAGAACCCGCGCGCCGCGCCGGCCAGCTCCGCATAAGGCGCGCCTGCGCCGTTCGCCTGCCGCGCGTAGTCGGAAATCGCATTCGCGCCCACCGTGTCCGCCACTCGCTTGACCTGCGTGGCCGGGCCCTCGTTCATCACGACGACGTACGGGTCGCCCAGCCCCGCCGCGCGCGCCTCGGCGCGCAGGCGCGCAAGCAGTTCCCGCGCGCCAGGCGGTCCGCCCCACGCCTGGATCCAATTATCCTCCGGCTGGAACCGCATCAGGTAGAGCAGCGGCCTGCCGCCGCACACGGTCTGGTAACCGGGCTCCTTCATATAGCGGACAACCCTCGCGACGCCCGCCTCCCATGTCGCTCGTCCGCCGAACGTGCCCGGCCCTGCGATGGCGCAGAAGTTCACGTCGCGGCGGCGCGGGCTGCTCAAGTAAAGCGAGAGGCCCTGGCTCATGCAGTTGCCCTCCGCGTACAGCAGAAACGCCCAGTAGTCGAGGCCACCGGCTTTGGCATAGGCGATCTCGCGGTCGAGCACTTCCTGCGTGTAGCCGTCGATACGCAACGTGTCGTGGGTATCCACGCGCGCGAAGAAGGGCGCGCGCCAGCGGTAGCGTTGCGGGTTGAGCGAGGCCTCCATCGCCTTCACCGGCCCGCCCGCCCCGCCGTGCGCGGTTGCCGCGACAGGCGTGTGCCAGGCGTCCCAGCGGATCGCGCCGACCGTCACAGGGTCGCCTTCCCAGCCGCGCGGCGCCAATCGGAACGAATACACGTCGCACTCGCGCAGCGCGAAGCGCAGGCGCACCGGTTTCCCGGCGATGGCGGCGAGGTCCGGGGTGTTCTTCCATCTCACCTGCCGCTCGATCGCGTCGCCGATGAGGGCCTGGCAATCCTCCAGGCCGAACCCCGGCAGTGCCTGGCCCGAAGAAGCGTCCTGGATCTCGACCCGCAGCGAGCCGGCTGCCCCGGTGCTGAAGTTCACGAACAGGGCATTGCCGGCGAAGAGGAGGGGCTTGGTCAGCAGTTCGCCGCCGTCGGCGCCGGCGTTCACGGAGATGAAGCCGTCGGTCCGCAGGGTGTAGCGATCGCCGTTGATGTGGTACACCGACATTTCCGCGTCACCGGTCGGCACCACGTTCAGCCAGGCGGAGTTCGCCTTCCGAGCCCAGCGTTGCGGGTCGAGGCCCGGTCGGATGAACGCCTCGCGGAAGGTGCGCTGGTAGGCGGCGGAACCGGCGCGCATGGTCATGAGGACGATGTCGGACGAGCCGTTGTTGCCCTCCACCGGCTCTCCCATCTCGATGCCCTGCGTGAAGCGCATCATCGTCGCGATGTAGATGTGGGGGGCGCGAAAATAGGGATGCGTCTGACTCGTGTAGAGTTGTTCACCCGGAAGATTGGCGCCGGTGTCGACCAGCGGCGTCCAGGTGATGAAGTCGGGCGAGGTCGTCCGACTGACCCGCCGCTGGAACTTCTTGTGCGGATCCGTCTGTGGCGGCTCGATCTTGCCCCAGGTGCGGACAAAACAGACATAGCAGTTCTCGGCCTCGGACCAGAAGGCCGGACTCGGCCCATCGAAGGGCCAGGGCGTTCCGGGGGCCGAACTTGGCGTCTTCACGACAGGCGCGTCCTGGATCTTGCTCCAGTGAATACCGTCGGCGCTCTTGAAAGCGACCAGCCCGGTCCCTCCCGATCCCGCCAGCGCTTTGTACCGGGCGTCCGGTCCGACACCGGGCCGGCTGTCGAGGAAGGGGGTGAAGTTGTGGGTGAACGGAACCTGGCGGGCCAGGATCACATTGCCGCCCTTCGAGCTTTGGATCTCCGTGATGTCCAGGTCGGGGAACGTCCATTCGATGCCGTCGCGGCTTTCCGCATAGCAGGTGATCTCGTTCGGTTCGTTGTCTGCGTTGCGCGTCTGTCGCCCGATTTCGTACCCGGGAATGTCGGAACGGTAGTACGCCCGGTAGAGATCCCCGTCCTTGAGGATGGTGCCGTACGGGCCGCTCGGCAGCGGGCTCTTGGCGGGCGCTTGCTTGACCGGCCCATGCAATCGGAATGCGACGCCCGTCATGCGCTCGACGAGATGGTCGTCGACGAACAGCTCCAGTCGTGTGCCGATCTCAATGGGTTTCGAGCTCGTGCTCTTCTCCTGCGCGGCGAGTGGCGATGGGGTCATCATCAAAAGCAGGCCGGCGGCAACGGCCGCCGACAGCGTGTGGATGCTGGAAAACATACTTTGTCCAAGACAATGTCGGCGAGTCATGCGGCGGTTCTCAGGTCTTTGTTGGATGCGATTCTTGGGCTTGGCCGAACAGCCACGTTCAATCTCGGCCCCCCCTCCAGACCCGCAGGGACCGAATGAGCGGTCCCGCGCCGTACTCACTGAGTGCGAAGGTCCGCTTGCGATCCGGCGCCAAGGGATAGGACAAGGCGGTGTCGATCCGTAGTTCGCGGTCAACCCAGACTCGCAGTTGCGAGCGGCGCTTTTCGACTCGCAGGGTATGGTCCCCCGCCTCCGGCATCGGCCGCGGATCCCGCGCCAGCAGCATCCACTCCACCGGATGGATGCTGTCCACCTCGATGCCGTTAGGATATTTCGGGGCGGCGAAGACGACGCGATAGCCATCGAAGCTATCGCCGTCCACGGCAATCTGCAGCGACCAATTGGGGTTTCGTTCCGACGCCGGATCCGCCGGCGGAGTTGAATCGCCGTCCACTTTGGCCGCCGCAGACAGCTCGACCTCGATCGCCACGTCGCCGCCGACCGGCTCGGTCCAGCGCGTGACCGCGAGTCCATGCTCGCCGAATGCATGTGGCAATGTCGCAAACCGCAGACCACCGTCCTCCAGCCGGATCCCGTTGGGCGCGGGTACGATCCTCCGCCGGGCGGTGAGCAGGCTCTCCTCGTTGCAGAAAACCGTCTCCAATTGCGGGGGCACGGCCTTCAACGTGCGGAAGTCCAGGTTGCAGACCGGCTGCCACGCTTGAATTCCCTGGCTGTCGGCCGTGCAGGCTTCGCCGGCGGCCACCTCGACGCCCGGCCCCCCGTCGGCCCAATGCACGCGGCCTTGGTGGACTCGCGCCCGGGACTCCACCGGAGCTGCGAGCAAATCAAACGCCGTGCCGAGCACCGTCAAATCCGCGTGCGGGGTCTGGAAGACCAGGGGCTGGCCCGGCGGCTGTTTCGCCACGTCGCAACGCACCATGCCGGTCTTCACTTGGACTTGGCGTGCAGCCTTTCCCGGAAGAAAGCCTACGTCCGTCGAGCCATCCATGCGGATGCTGGTCCCGTCGGCCAGGCGCAGTTCCGCCGAGGCGTTCGGGCCGGTCCGGATGCGCTCGCCGGGCCGGATCGGCTCGCCGGTGTTGGCCGGGATGCGCTGGCCATCCCGCAGGATCTGTACTTCCCCCTGAGTTGACGCGATGGTCGGCCGCAACCCAGCCCCTTGCCCCATCCACCAGATGATCATGGCTCCTGCCACCAGCACGCCGGCACCGGCCATGGCCCAGCTGCGCCAAGGCCAGACGAACCGATCCATCAACCCGCCCGCCGTGTCGCGTCCCGGGTTGCGCCGCCGCGACTCCTCATCTTGGACGAACGCGCCCGCTGACTCGCGCCGAACCTCGCCCACGACGGCGGAACGGACTTGCTGTTCAAAGACATTGGCCTCGACGAAGGCGCGGAGGTGATCGGGATGTGCCTTCAGCCAAGCCAACAACTCCTCGTATTCCGCCTCCGAGAGGGCGTTGTCCAGATAAGCGGTAATCAACGGGTGGGGCTCGGTCATGTGGTCCGCCTTTGCATTCGCAACTGCTGTTCGACACAGGCGCGGAGCTGCTCACGGATGCGTTGCAGCGCCACGCGCACCGCGGCGCTCTTGCTGCCGATGTGCCGGGCGATCTCCTCGGACTTCAGCTCCTCGAAGTAGCGCAACCGTACCATCAGTCGCGGTCGCGCCGGCAGACGTTCCAGGCAGATCTCCAAGGCGGACGAGCGCTCAGTCGCGGCGGCCGCCGTTTCCGCCCACAGCTCCGTGAACTGGGCTAACAACTCCGTGTCGAAACAGACCCGGCTTCGCGCGGCATCCCGATGGAAGCCGCGCACCTGATGCTGAGCGACGCCCAGCGCCCAGGCAAGAAACGGGCGGTCGCCGTCGTATTCGCCGAACCGGCGGAACAGGACAAGCGCCGTGTCCTGCGCGAGGTCCTTGGCGGCGGCGCCATCGCGGACAGTGGCGTGGATGTAGTTTACCACGGCCTGCTGAGACTCCGCCCACAGCCGCATGAAGCGCTCTTGTTCCTGCTCATTCAGCATCGTCACAGTGTATTGCCACCACCGGGATCAAGTGTAACAAGAAAAACGGACAATGACCTCTGTGGCAATACTGCCGCGCCGTCTGTGTAACGTCACGCCATGCTGCTCGAAGCGCGGGGTTTCCGGCGCATCGCCGCCACCGCGCGACTTCCGCCGCGAGCAAATCGAGATTTGGGTCGCCAGACAGCCAGCGCTCTTTCGCAGGGTGGTCGAGCCCTTTCAGTCGTTGCGGGGGGCTTTAAGCCGGTAGAAGACGTTGGTCGGGCCCAGCGGCACGTCGTTGGTCACCCAGATCTCCCGCTCCCCCGGTGCCGCATCGTAGCTCACCAAAGTCTTCCACACCCGGTCTCCAAGCCCGGCCTGGTAAATGACACTGCGTGAGGTTCAGGCCGTCATCCCCAAACCCGTCCAAGTTCCCGGCGCTGCGACCCACACGGTTCAGCAAGACTGCAAATCCGCTGGAATGGACCAGGTAGCCATACAGGTCGCCGTTGAACGCGACTTCCTCCGCGCCGCTGATGTTCAGCGTGACGTTCACGTCCGTGATGAGGTTGTCGGAAATGCTGCTGAGCGTGCGCGTGTCCGACCAGCCGTTCACGTTGTTGTCCGGAATCAGGCCGTTGTTTTGGAAGCCGGAGTTGGAGGTGAGGATGAGGGTCACGTTCTCAATCTTGGTCTGGTCCGCCGGCACCACGCCGCTGTCGTTGCCGTTGCCGCTGGCATCGGCGGCTGAGTTACTTGCCAAGCAAGCTTCGGGCCTCGTCCATCAGTTCGTGCTCGAAAGCGCTGGCATAGGCGTCGAGTGTGGCACTCCGGAGACGCAACCTGGCACCTGTCCGACGCCAAGCCGACACGGCGGTGAAGATCTCGCGCAGAATGCTCTTCGCGGTCGAAGCCTTGATCCCAAAGCGGCCCGCAACGGCCAGCGCTCCACCAATGCTGGGTTCTTCCTGCTCCTCGCTGATCGGCGTCTTGCTCACGCGGGCACGGTCCATCTCGGGCACTGGATTGAGGTCGTAGGCTGGTGAAAGCGCCCAGCGCCCGGCTTCGACCATGAGGAAGCCGTGGTTGCGGAGATGGTCATCGTAGTTGCTGGCCAGAAGCGAAAAGACCAGTCGCCGCCAGAGTTCGCGCAGGTCGCCCGCAACGTCGTGGCCAAACTGCCGGATGGCGTCAGCCAACAATGTGTAAGCGCCGGGACCCCTTGGGGAGAGTCCCAGCAGGCTGGCCCCGGAGAGGAAGGGGATGCGGACATTGCCCACCCGGTCAAAGCGGGTGATGACCGCCACGCTGTGGCGGCCCACGGGCACCAACCGGTGCTGGACGACGCGAATGCCGGCTTCCGCAGCGAGGGTGAGCGCCAGAACTTCGCCGCTGGCGATGTCCCGGGTATCGTCAGGCTTGGGGAACTTGGCCAAGGCGAGCTGGCCATCGGCCAAGCTGACGGCTGCCTTGGGCCGGGCACCGCCCAGGGGCGAGCCGGCCCCGAGGAGGAAGCGCAAGTCCGCCGCCGTGTCGGTTTCGGAGTGAATCGCGTCGGCGGCGCGCAGTAGTGCTTGGAGGCGTATGAGCGGCGGGAGCTTGCCGGTGCTGACGGCCAGAAATGGGCTTGTGGCGTCGAGGCGGAATCGCAGCGCCCCGAGCCGCGAGGCGTCATCAAGCGCCAGCACAGAGTCAATGTCCCGATACGGCTTCTGGGCCAGCACCTGCTTGCGGACGGCTCGCTCGATCAGGATTCGCCCCCAGCGATCCGGGCCGCAATCCTGGATGGCACCAAACAGCACCGGGCTGTGCTGGACCCCGGTTTGCAGCGGCAGCGAGGTGGGATCAATCGAAAAGGCACCCGCCCGCTTCAGCCATTCCGGGGCATATTCAAACGCCACCGCCGAACCACGCCCGGTGGGGTGGAGCCGCCCTGCGAGCCAAGTCTGTCCTCCCCAATCAATGTGAACTTCCCAACTCATGTGCGGGCACGGCGAATGCGTTGAGGCAGGCGGCGTTCGTCCAAGCCGAGGGCAAGATCGTCGCTCGCGGGCGCCGCCAGACCGGCCAGACGATCATGCAGTTGAAGCACAAATGCGGCGGTGGCCAGCGTGCCCAGCGCCACCGTTGGGTCGCCGCGCTCCAGCCGCCAGAGGGTATCGCGGCTGATGAAGAGCCGCCCCGCCATGTCGGCGGTGGAGATCCCGCGCTTGCGCCGGGCGAGCGCCAGATCACGGCCCAGCTTGCGCAGCGCGTGAGCAGCAGGCAAAGGCATGTTGGGTGCAGACGACATGGGGGCATTGTCCGCTATGGCGGACATTATGTCTAGGAACGTCAGCTATACCGGTCGTTACTTGACAGTGTTCACCCCCGCCAGACAACTCAATTCGCTGAAGCTGGGAGCAAGGCCAGTTCGCGCACACAACCGCAGCCGCAGGGTCCCGGTGACGGGGTTAGGGACGAGTCCAAAACGCCATCATGATCTTCGCCAGGATTTGCTCCCCGAATTCGTTGGCGTGAACCACGTCACGGTAGAACACGTGGGGATGCCGTTGCGAGGAGCGAATGTACTCGGCCCACGGCCCCGTCATCTCGAGATAGGCGCAGCGTTGTTCCGCCGCCAGCGCCTGGAGGGCTTCACCATAGGCGCCGGTTCCCGAGTGGGGCGCCGAGGCCAGCGCCACCGGATCGCGCGGGTCCACCGTGCCGAAGGCGCCGGTGGCGAGCAGGATTTCGACCTCGGGCAGACTGGCGCGCAACTGCCGGATGACTTCGCGAATACTCGCAATGTCTCGCTGGCTGATGCCGCCGATGTAAACCAAGTCCGGCTTCCACGGGAGGATGTATTTCGCCACGCGGCCTTCCTCGCGGTAATGCTGGCCGCCGCCGCCGCCGCGCACGAACACCCGCGCCTCGAGGCGCGCCTTGGGATACGCCTCCTGCAACTGCGCCACCCAGCCGGAGCGCATGGTGTCGTTCACAATGCTGTCACCGAGCGCCAGCAACCGCAGGTCGCCGCCTTCGGTGAGGGTGTGGCGGGTGCGCCGCAGATGCGTCCAGTCTGCCGGCGGCTTGGTGCACTGACCGGGCGGCATCTCCTGCTGGATCGCCCGGATCTGGGTCAGCGAACGGCAGGGCGTGCTGAAGATGAAATAGCCCTCTTCCGCAGGCTCATCCACCGGCTTCACATCGGGAGCGAACCTCGCCGGCAGACAACCTTCTTTCGGGAACGTGACCGGCGAATCGGCCATCATGTCGCCCGGACGCGCCTTGGTATTGACGGCGTTGCGGTCGGGAGGCGCGGCGTCCTGGGCGGACGCTTGGTTCATGCAGAGCGCCGCGGCGAGAAGAATTGTAAGGGTCAAGTTGTTTATGGGTGGCTGTGAGAGGTGCGGATGGGGGTTCAAGGGGTCTCCTTCAGCGCGGCCGCCCCACGGTGGCCGCCAGTGATATTCCTGATTTTAACAGGGCGTTGGTGCCGATTCTCACTGCTCGCATTTGATGATCTTGTGAAACACTTCCAGAAGCTTCGCGTCGGGCTTGGGCTGCGCCTTCTCCTTGTCTGCGGCAGCCTTCACGGCCTCCAGGACGCGCGGGTCATTGTTCCAGAGGCCGTGCCCCCAGACATAGCGTGGTTGCAGTATCGCCGCCGCGGACGAACGCGCCTTCGGGTCGCCAAGCATGGGCAGCAGGAATCCCAGGGCGACGTCCTTCTCGGCCGCGGAGGCATCCTTGCGCCAGCCCAGGTTTTGGACGGCGATCAAGCGCACCTCTTCCGGCAGGGAGGCGCCGGTGACCAGCGCCGCCAACTGCTCCGTAGCCCCGTTGCCGGGCGTCACCCACAGCATATTAGCGACCCCGCCCCCATCCGCCGGCTGGCTGCGGGCGTAGTCCGTCAGGTCGCGCAGGAACTCCGGACCGCCCCGCTGGACCGCATCGCGGAGCGGGCCGCCAAAGAACCCATGCAGGCCGCCCGGCAGCCGGGTCAGGTGTGGAATTTGCGCTTTGAGCTGAACCCGCGACTTGAGCGACTCGACGGCGAGCAGTTGCACCAGGCGGTCATTCCCGGCGAGCAGCTTGTCAACCGTCGCGGCGTCCGGTTCGCCCCCACACAACTGCTTGGCGGCGAAGAAACGCATGGGTTCGCTGGCCTGGGGATCGGTGGCGACCGTCAGCAACCGCGCCGGGGTCAGGCCGGTCAGTTCCTTGGGCGGGCCGAGTCTCAAAGTCACGCCCAATCGGTTCAGCAGTTCCGTCGTTTCTTGGGTATCGCAGGCCAGCACATCCCCGTCCCGAACCTTGGCCGCGACCTGCCAGTGGTCTTTCGGCTCCTTGATGACCAGACACTTGAACGCCTCCGGCCAGGTCGCCCGCACCACCGACGGGGTGCCGTCTCCAGCAGAACTCCATTCGTCATACGGGGCGTTGACCGTGTATTGGATCAGCGGGGTGTGCTCGATGGTAAACAGAACATCGGGATGGCGTTTGAGCACCTCGGCCCAGACGTCCTCATTGAGCAGCGCGTGATACCACATGAAACTGCCGTCGGGATTCTTTGGCCAGACCGCCTTCTCCTCAGCGGTCTCCGGCCACCAACCGGCGCCGTCGTTGGTGTCCACATAGAACAGGGTGCAACCCCAGCGCTTCTTCGCGTAGGCCACCTTCGCGCTGAGGATATCCGCCGGGGTGCGCTGCTTGTGCGGATAATCGTGGTAGTAGGCGAACGAGCTTTGGGCGCCGGGGAACTGGGCCTTGAGCCAAGGGTTCTTGGCCAACTCGCCGACGGCGATCACCGACGGGCGCAGGCAGACGCCGACCTTGAATCCGGCGTCGCGGATCTTCTTAAAGAATTCATTGGCGACCGCATCCGCCTCGGGGCACATGAACTCCACCATGTGCGGGTCGCCAGCATATTTCATGTAGCTCGGACCGTTGCCCTCGATGTTCCAGATGATCACGCCCTGGGCGTCGGTCGCTTTCATCCGCGCGACCAAGCCGTCGGCCTGCTTGAGCAGCCGGTCACGAAACTCGGACCAGATCTCGCCCTTGGCGGCGCTTTCCTCCTCCTGCTGCCGGCGCGCCAGATCCATGGCCACCGGATCGTTGAGGGCATAACCCGTCAGCTTCCTTTCTCGCTCCCACGGCGCGACCCAGGTGTCGGTATTCCAGCGGAGCGCCAAATGACGCTTGGTCTCGGGCGTGGTGGCGACGATCGCTCGCGAGGACTTGCCCCGGCTGTCGGCGTATCCCGCGCCACCCACCAGCGGCAAAGCCACCGGGCCGCTGAGCGTGTCGCCGCTTTGAGCAGGGATCGCCTGCCCGAAGAACAGCGCCTCGGTCGTCATCGCCGGACCGGTTTCGTAGGGCAGCTTCAGGGTGAAGAGCCGCTGCTGAAACTCGCACAGGGTCTTCGACGACTTGTTGTGGACGGTCACCTCGACATTCACGCCACCGGCGACGACGCGATACGTCCGCACCACCTCGCCCCAGGCGAAGGTCTGGACCAGCCGTTGCCCCTTCGTGTCGAACTCGCTTTTCTGCGGCCGGACATCCGCGCTGTCCACCGGCCAGGTCTGGTCGGTCGCCCCCCACGGGTACGGCACCTTGGCCGCCGGGTCGCGGAAGCGCACCAGCGGGTCGAGCGTGCTCGTGGGCTGGCTGATCGACCGGCCGTCGAGCGTCAGCAACAGGTCGCCCTGGTCGGTGAACGCGACCGTCACCTTCGGCTCCGCCGCCCGGATCGGCGCGGCGAGCGCCACCGCCACCGCCATGGCCAACGCCGCCGCACAGCCCGGTAAATGCTTCCTGTTCATGCTGAACCTCACTTGCTGTTGGTTGATGATTGCTTGATGAAATCACGCCGTGTGATGGTGGCAAGAGGTGAGGATGAGTTCGTTTGCACAGTTAATTCCTGAGACTGGTTCGATGAATTCCCCATGAGGAGAGTATTTGGACTAGACACGCAGCCGCGCTTCAATCCACTCACGGTTCCGTGAGGCAGAGTCGAGAGGATTGCGGTCTTCAGGCTCGTCTTCCCATGAATACCAACCGGTGTAGCCGACCTCGCGCAGCGCCGCGAGACAGCCGGCCACATTGGCCACGCCTTCGCCCAACAGGCAGGTTTCGTGCGTCCCGGCGGCTTTCACGTCTTTGATGTGCGTGTGGCGGACGAACTTGGCGGCGGCCCGAATCTGCTCCGGCACGTCGGCGGCCTGGGTGCCGAACCAGCCCGTGTCCACGCACAACCCCAGCCAATCGTTGCCGCCGCCCACCTTGGCCAAGGCCTCGGCGGCGGTTTTCTCCGGGTGATTCTCGATGTTGAAGCGGATACCGAACTCCTGGCAGAGCGCGGTGCCTTGCTCCGCGGTCGGCACGCGAAGGACGCCGTCAATGTGCGGGATGCTGAGCCATTGGCAGATTTGCAGCGCCTCACGCCGCAGTCCACCTTGATAGGCAATGGGCCGCAAGCCGTGGTCGTCGAGGATGCGTTTCCAGCGCGCCGCTTTGTCGCGGTTCACCGATTCCGGCGCAGCGTGGGCCTCCCAGATTTCGACGGCACGGAATCCCGTTGCGGCAATATCCTTGCATATAGCAGCCCAGGCGGCTTCGTCGGTCTGGGCCACGGTCTTCTGGTGTTGGTCACCCCAGTGCTTCAGCTCAAATCGGTAGTTGGTGAAACGGGCCACCAAGTTGGCCGTA
>Ga0194126_10002814_pt1 | contig 27979 bp, 25 predicted proteins | sample TA2KigC150mmetaG_FD_148641 | JGI IMG/M metagenome (GOLD analysis project Ga0194126, IMG submission 148641) | Freshwater microbial communities from Lake Tanganyika, Tanzania - TA2015035 Kigoma Deep Cast 150m | ecosystem: Environmental > Aquatic > Freshwater > Lake | place: Tanzania: Lake... | reverse complement strand
CTTTGACAGTGAACACCCAACCCAGCGACACCAGATTTCAGGCCAATTGACGGATACTGGGGTCACCCGACAGCAGATCAGCGCCCTAGTGACAGGCGATACCGTCGCCAGCGACACTGCCTCAACGAATGCGCACCCACGGACTGTCGCCCGGCTGGCATGTCTTCAAGGCTTCCAGATGGGTCAGATACAAGCTGGGTTTCCTGCCATTTTCGGTTGCCCAATTCAGAATCATGCTTTGCAGTGTGTTCATGATGCCCGGCCGCGGGGCGACAACACATATCCGTCCGGCACCGGCGATGAAGGCATTTTCCCATTTCTGAATAAGGGATGCGCGCTCCTCCCGTTCACCGCTCTCGACTTCCAGATAATAAACATCGCCATCCTTCCTTCCAACAAGATCGGGTTGAAAATACCGGTTCTCTCCCAATTTTATCTGCACCGGATCGCGATCGACCATGAAACCGAGCGCGGTAAAGCGGTCAGCGGTTTTTAAAATCAATGAGGTATGCCTGACTGATTTATGAGCTTTCAGGAGGCCTTCAAACTCCGCCGTCGCCGCTGATTTTCCGGATAATTGTGTAAAAAGCCATCTCCCCTTCTCTGTAAGGAATACCAAATCAGTTGGGCGTCCTTCGACGGAAACGCCGTTGCGGCGCTCGATCAACTCTTCCTCCTGGCAGGCTTCGACCCCGCGATAAACGGCGCGCTCCCCAAGGACAGCTTTTTGAACGAGCATCTGCTGAACTTCCAATAGACGAGAATAACCGGTCTCGCCAATCAGGAGGATGATCTGCTTGTCCCGTTCAAAGCTCCTTCTCTTCATCCATAATTGAAGCCATTCCGGATGCTGATTGATGGATGAGTGAGAATCCGGCAATCTGGGCAGATCTTGTGTTTTCTTGCGTTCACGGCTCAGGCTCTGATCCAAGGATGAGGTTTGCCTTTGTAATTGGAGGACTTTCTCTTCCGCCAGATTTGCGCGACGCGTCTGTGCATCCACTTCCTTCTGCAGCGTTTCGATCCTTCTGTTGAATTCATTGAGGCGTTCAGGCCAATTGATCGATTGACGGTCTGTGCCTGTCAGATTGGCCTTGAGAGAATTGATGATGAGTTCTCCAAGGGTTTCGGGCGAGGATGATTCGAGCACCACGCCTTCCTTCTGCAGCTGGTCGAATTGCTGACCACAAAAACCCAGGCCGATCCTGATCAATTGCGCCTGAGCATCGTCCGCCTTGTTGTTCGCAGCAGCCAGCAGCCGGCGATGAGCTTCAATGCTGTCCTGGAGCTGCCGAATGGTCACGTTCCCGACGCTCATGGGCCAACTTGCAGCCACGGATTTTCGAGGATCTTCTCCAGTTGCTGTGAAGCGCCATACCAGGCCTCAATGGCATGGGTGAGATTTTCCTCAGTGGGTTCGCTCGCCCATTTCGCGGTCCATGCGGTCGCATCCAAATAACCGGCCACAATCTCCATCAACATGACATGCAGATTTTCCAGGGTGGGAGGCGCATCGGTACCATCCATCTCCTCGCGCAAAGACACCAGCCATCCATACACACGGCTGATCTGACGATCCTGGGAGAAGAGATCCATGGCAGGTTGTTCCTGGATGGCAGCCAGTTCCGCATTGACTTCTTCGATCTTGAGAATCCATCTCTGCGCAGAATGCTGATACTTTACGACACGCGCCAGGCTGGGAGTTAAGAGCATGGGGCGATGATCTTCGGACTGGGGAGATGAAAAATATCCAAGGATGGTCAAGCCAACAACAGAGATACTCAGAAATACGTTCTTCAAAAAGCTTCGCGACACTTCAAGTTCAAGACCCATGTTCAGTCTCCTTGTTTCCATGTCCTGCTTTTGCGCGCTGGGCAATCTCACCAGCTTCCCAATTGATGTTCTCCAGGAAGGCGATGTGTTCCGCGGTCACCTCCACGACCTTCTTTCCGGTTGCCCGGTCTCGGGTTTGAATATGGCCGTCCACGGCGATCTTTGATCCCTCCTGCAAATAGGGATATGACAATTCAGCGAGGGATCCTCGCACAATGACCCTCAAACCCTTCATGTACTCATCATTTGTCAGCATCAGGCGTAAGAAGGCATATTCTCCATTTCCTTCGCTTCGCTGGAAGTGGTCGTAATAAATATCTTCACCGACACTTCCAATGATGAAAACATGGTTTCCCCCGGCATCGGGAAGTGATCTATCGTGTTTCCGGCGCTCGGTTTCCCCTTGTTCCCAGTTGATATTCCGAAGCAGGATCAGGTTGACCGCTTCTATCTCATGCACCAGTTTTCCCTTAAACTGGCGCGATTGTAGAAATCCGGATACTGCAATCTCGGAGCCACGCTGCAGGTATGGAAAATACAACTCTGCCTTTTCGTCCCACAGAACGATCCGCATCCCGCTAATAACTCGTGGACGGCTGGCCATCAGGATCACCCGTAAGAAAGAGCGTTCCGTTCCTTTGATGAGCAGGCGGTCAAAATATATATCACCGGTAAGGTTTCCAACGAGGAATACACGATTCATGGTTTTTCACTCCTTGTAGCAATGTCTTGGATCTCTGCAGGGATTTCTATCGATCCCCACGTGGGTAGTGGACGGACGTTTTCGTGATGGTCGTTTCCACGGTCCGCGATTCCTTCGGCGCATCCTCGCCGAGTAGAATTGGGAGGAGGATGCGCGGACGGCGCGATCCATATCTCATGAGTTTGTCCCATCCGTGATCGTGGGCGCGGCCCAGGATCAGATCAATCAATATTGCAGGCAGGAGAGATGCGAAGGTTTCGTATCCGCCTCCTGCACCGTCCCCCAGCGAAAGGGAAAGTCGGTCGAGGGCAAAGCTCAATGGGCTTTCGATCCCGCTGCCTTCTTCGCTCACCGCATAGAGCAGCCAGGAAATGAGCTTCTGTGCATCAACCCCGGTCAATTCCCTGCGCATTTTTGGGTGAACATGATTGATCTTGAAAATGCGATCCAAATCCCAGACAGAAAAATCCACCGCCACCACCGACTCCAGGTCTTCCCTGTTCGGCAGTACAGCATCACTGGTGGTGGGGGTTTGATAAAGCTTATTGTGGGTTATATAAGGCTTAATGAGGTTATTTAAACGAGTCTCACATTTTCCGAGATGGAGTCTCATCTTTTCCAGGATCGAGTCTCGTTTTTTCCAAAATAGGGTCTCACTTTTTCCGGAATTGAGTCTCAACTTTTCCAAAATGGAGTCTCGTTTTTTCCAGGCCTGATCACCCAATAGTTCGCCAAGAAGCGGTTCTTGAAGATGGACAAGGAATATCCCCGTGCCCGAGGCCAGCCATTCACTCGGGACATCGAGCCGGCTCATGTCTGCCTGACGGATGAAAGCCGAGAAAGACGGATCCTTAAACCAGCCGGTTACCGACTTGGTCGTGACTCTCACCCACTTCGCCAGGCTATCGAGACCGCCGCGCACAATGGCGAATTCCTTCTGTGTCTGGCTGTCATGGTCGTACCAGCAGCGGTCACGCAGTGTGATGATCGTCCAGGCCTGGGAGTGAGTGAACTGCATAACCGGCACGACCACCCGCAGGAAATAATGCGTGATCAAAACCTTGCCGAAAGCACCCAGAATGCGATCATAGACTTTTTCACAGGCACCGTGCAGGTCATCAGGCAGATCGCCTTCGACCGCAAGAACCCGGCGCACGATTTCCTGAATGGATCGGGGCCAAACCGCGTTAGTCTCGGGCTCCTGGTTGATCCAGTCCATCACGTCCCGTTCCGCCAGGTCCTTGAGAACGGCCAGAACAGCATCATGGGCTTCTTGAGGCGATTTTGATGTGCCCGTTTCCGCCCTCAAGATCATCTCGATGACTGTGCAATCTCGAAGCGTGAGGCGCGGGGACATACGGACACGATAACGGTTGGCATTGTCCATCCGCCGATCCGCGCTTTTGCGAAGGTTGACTAGCGGTTCCGGTACCAGTTCGACATGGCCGCCAGCCAGAGAGGACTTTCCTGATAGCTCCCGGAAGTACGATGCGCGGCTCATCATGGCAAACTCCATTACTTGCCAGTGCGGGATGTTCCTGATTGCCCCCTGCCCGATCTTCCACTGGCGCCAGACCGCCTGGCGAAAGCCGACCCACAGTGACATTTCCTTGGCCGTCATATCACCCTGCTCCATAAGCCGCAGACAATAGGCGTCCAGCATGACAACGTGGTCGGGGTGAACTTCATCGCGGTAGCGGGTGACATCCACAGGTTCGGCCGTGAAGCCACCATGACCGTCATCCGATTCGTCATCATATTCCTCATCCTTATCGCTAGTGACAATAAAATTAACTGCAACATCCGTATTGAGAAAGCCGACCAGCAATCGCGAGACCGTGCTCGTCAGGCGGCTCTCCAGCCAATCGCGCGTGTACGCGTTACGTGCGCCGACGGTCATCACATTGTTCTCAAAGGATACGGCGCGCGTGTCCCTAACCCAGGTATCGAAGCTGGCTTTGGGCATTTCCGTTTTGAGTTGGTCGAGCACCGATTGCCAGGCTTGTTCAAATGCGAGGGACATTTTGATGATCCGTAATTTGCTGCCAGGAAGACCCCGGTTGCAGTCAACGTGGGGTAGATCGGTTTCAGCAGCAAAATCGTTCTGAGGCCTTCCTGTTGAGGCTAGCGTCGCCGTATAGGCTTCCGTTTCAGGGTTCCCCATAGGCTGCCAATTAGGCCACCGTATAGGTTTCCCTGAAACGGAAGCGTCGGTTTTTCAATCCTCGACTTTTTCCAATGTCAACACGAACTCGAAACGGGCAGAGCGGGAAATCCGCATGTAAGGCACCAGATCGATCTGCCCGGCCTTGTAGTCATCAAGCCCGCGTTTGGCAAAGAAAGCTGTCAGGCTGGAGATCGAGATCTTTTCTTTATCCGCGACCTGCCTCAATTCTTCGTGTAAGGCAGGTGGAAAATCCAGCCCGACCTTGTGGCGGGCTGCGTCTTTTCTGGCTTTCTTCTGCATCGCCCGCGGCAAGCTGGACAATCGTCTCTTCCGATCCATGTCCGAAAGAAGATCCGCCACCGCAGGATCCACAGCTTGTTGGCGCTTCAGGTTATCCACGCAACACCTCAAGCAGGCGCGACATGGTGCTTCCATAACCGCCCGTTCTTTCTTCTCCAAATCCACTGATCACTGGGGAGTTCGGGCAGTATTCCCAGAGGCTCTTTCCATAAGCAGGCGCCTCACGAGCCTTGGTGTCCTGTGGAATGGGAGGCCACACGTGGTCCCTGAAGGTCTCAACCAGGGATTGAAGTTGAACCACGGTTTCCCGTGTGGTTCGGTCAAAGAAAGTGGGCAGGATGCTGTACCCGAGCCGGTGGCCGCGCTCGGCCACTTCCGCCATCGACCGCAAGACTTCATTGACGCCATCCACGGCCATGGCATCCAGCTTGGTGGGGATCAAGACCCAATCGCTGGCCATCAGCGCCGAGACATGGAGAACGTCCAGCGAGGGGGCCAGGTCGAGGATCACGACGTCATATCTGGCGTGTTTCAAGGCGCGTGAGATCGTCTCGGTTGGAAAGTTCGAGATGACGATCGTGCGCTTCGCCTTTTCCGTTCGTTTGTCCCCTGGGACGATCTCAAGATTGCCCCGGGCATGAATGGCAACCTTTTCAATCGGTTCCTCATCCACGATCAAACGATAGAACCCGGGTCCCTTGGGCAGACCGAGAGAAAAAGCAACATGGCCCTGTGGATCGAGGTCGACAAGCAGGGTTCGTCTCCCTGCTACTGCCAGTCCGTGTGCGATTGTTACAGCTGTGGTCGTCTTGCCTACACCGCCCTTTTGATTTGCTATCGTTAGAATAGTCATGGCTCTGTCCTTTTCGTATGTTGAAAATAAAACAGGCGATGATGGATAGTTCATCTATCCATCATCGCCCAAAGCACAGTCAGCCGGCTAATTCTCTTGTGGTTTATCCCCGATTTACTACTGCAATTTTACTGCAAATGTAAACTGTCCATATGGACAGTTTTGGCGTTTTCTTTGCGAAAAAATCCCCATATATTGACGCTTTGATGGCGATATCGCCATATTTAGGTGGGCCCGGCAGGATTCGAACCTGCGACCAAGCGATTATGAGTCGCCTGCGCTAACCACTGCGCCACGGGCCCGTTAAGTATCAGGTGTCAAGTACCCGGGTGCCATGTAAGGCTCGAACCCTGAACACTTGACACTCATGGAGAGCGGGAGACGGGATTCGAACCCGCGGATATCAGCTTGGAAGGCTGACGCCTTACCACTTGGCGACTCCCGCACAAGGAATAAGATTTTACTTTGAGGCACCCTCGCAGTCAAGCACCTTGACCGTTCAAGCGACATTAAAGTACAATACCACCCGCCAAACGAATGCCCTCGTAGCTCAGTGGATTAGAGCGCTTGCTTGCGGAGCAATAGGTCGCGTGTTCGAGTCGCGCCGAGGGCGCCAGCTTAAATCAGAAGCGGTCAGGCCGCTTCTTTTTATTTGTTTGTTCTTGTGTGTCACCCTCCCGAGGGGCATCGGGACGATGTAAGGGAGCGCTCCTCGCGACCGAAGGGTCTACCCTGCGGGGCACACGTCCGCCGCATAGCGGCGGGATTCTTCGCTTTGCTCAGAATGACAAGTGAATATTGTAGAATATGAACATGAAGAAGAAACCTCATATTCTGCTCACCAACGATGACGGCATCCGTTCCCCCGGTCTGTGGATGGCCGCGAAGGAGCTATCCAGAATCGGGTACGTCACCGTGGTCGCGCCGCGGGAGCAATCCTCCGGAATGGGGCGCAGCCTGCCCAATACTTCCGACGGGATCATTCGCGAAGAAAAAGTGCAAGTCGACGGCCAGGAATGGAGCGTATATGCCGTAGGCGGGTCTCCGGCGCAGGCCGTCCTGCACGGAGTTTTGGAAATCGTTCCGCACAAGCCGGACCTGGTTGTCTCCGGAATCAATTACGGCGAAAACGTCGGCCTTGGGATCACCATCTCCGGAACGGTCGGTGCGGCGATGGAGGCTGCAGCGCTCGGCTACCCCGCGCTGGCTGTCTCCCTTCAAACGGAAACTCAATACCACCTGACCCATTCCGAGGAGATCGATTTTTCGGCGGCCGGGCATTTCACCGCATATTTCGCAAGACTGCTTCTGGACAGGAAGTTTCCGAACGGTGTGGATTTGCTCAAAGTGGAGGTTCCGAGCCACGCGACGCCCGAAACCGGATGGCAGGTGGCGAGGCTTTCGCGCCTGCGATACTATAAACCGGTTCCCGCCGAGCGGGATTCCTGGGATGTACCGGGTTTGGTCTGGTACAAGGAAGATGCCACGCTGGAACAGGAGGGCGAGGATACCGATGTGTACGTCCTGCGGAAGAAGAAAATGGTCGCGGTCACGCCCTTGAATTTGGACATGACCGCGCCCGTGAACTTCGGTGATTTTGACCGGCTTTTAAGAAAAAGATGATTTGAAGTCATTGCGAACCCACGCGCTTCGACTTCGCTGTGCTTCGCTCAGCGAGGAGCGATCGCAATGGCAGATTCTATAACTCGCTTGCCCGGCTTGAAATTCGGTCTTTTGCACGTGAGACAAACTCGCCCAGGGAGATATGGTTCTGTTGTGAGCCGTCCCGCGCCCGCAGTGAGACCTGCCCGGCCTTCATTTCGCTTTCACCAACGACAAGCATGTACGGCACTTTCATCAACTGCGCCGAGCGGATCTTGGCGTTCATGCGCTGCGCGCTCAGGTCCGCGCTGACGCGGATTCCGCGCGCGCGCAGTTCCCTTTCGATCTGCAATGCGTACTCGTTTTGTGCGTCCGTGATCGGGATGACGCGCACCTGTTCCGGGCTGAGCCAGACCGGGAAACTGCCGGCGTAGTGCTCGAGCAGGAAACCGACCATTCGTTCGTGAGTGGAAAGCGGCGCACGGTGAATGCACAAGGGCATTTCATCCGCACCGCTCTTGTTCGTGAATTTGAGGTCGAAGCGCGCCGGCTGGGCGAAATCCACCTGGTTCGTGGCGAGGGAAAATTCGCGGCCGATCACGCTCCAAATCTGCACATCGATCTTTGGCCCGTAGAAGGCCGCCTCATCCCCGACCTCCACGAAGGGCACATTCCCATTCGTCATGGCGCGGCGCACCATGTCCTCCGTCTTCAGCCACAGACGCTCGTTATCCACATACTTCTTGCCGAGGCCGGCCTTGCCGTGCAGGGAAAGGCGCATGACGTACTTCTCGATCCCAAACAGCTCGAAGTACTTGTGATACAGGCCGATCACGCCCATGAACTCCTGCTCGAACTGTTCCTCGGAGCAATACAAGTGGGCGTCGTTCATCTGCATCGACCGCACACGCATCAGGCCGAACAGCTCGCCTGATTTTTCATAGCGATAACACGTGCCGTATTCGGCAAGACGCAGGGGCAGGTCACGATAGGAGCGCCCCTTCGAGGCGAAGATCTTGTGATGCATCGGGCAATTCATCGGCTTGACGTAATACTTCACGCCCTCGAGCTCCATTGGCGGGTACATGGAATCGGCATAGTAGGGCAGGTGGCCGGATTTGAGAAACAGGTCCTCCTTCGTCAAGTTCGGCGTGCGGACGCGCACGTAGCCGGCCTGCTCCTCCATTTCCTTGGCGAGTTTTTCCAGCTCCTCGATGATCACACCGCCGTTGGGAAGCCATAAGGGCAGGCCGGGACCGACCTCTTCATCGAAGATGAAGATCTCCAGTTCCTTTCCGAGTTTGCGGTGGTCGCGTTTCTTGGCCTCCTCCAACTGATGCAGGTAATCCTTGAGTTGCTGGGTGTTCTCCCAGGCCGTCCCATAGATGCGCTGCAGCATTTTGTTCTTCTCGTCGCCGCGCCAGTACGCCCCGGCAATGGACATCAGCTTGAAGGAATCCGGCTTGATCTCTTTTGTGTTTTGCACATGAGGTCCACGGCACAGGTCCGTGAATTTGTCATGCTGGTAAATGGAGATCTCCGGCTTTTCCCTGAGCGCGTTGCCGTATTCATCGAATCCGCCCTCTTCGAGGCCTTCGATCAATTCCAGCTTGTACGGCTGGTCGGCGAAGAGCTTCTTCGCCTCCTCCGCGGAAAGGACGGTCTTCTTGAACTCGTGTTTTCCCTGGACGATCTGGCGCATGCGTTTTTCGATCTGTTCCAGATCTTCCGGCGTCAGGTTGCGCGGCAGGTCGAAATCGTAGTAAAAGCCGTTCTCCACGGGCGGACCGATGGTGTACTTCGCCTCGGGGAACATTTCCACCACTGCCTGTGCCATCACATGCGCAGCCGAATGACGGATTCTATAAAGCTGTGAATCCTCGTATTTTTCCTGTACCTGTTGTGCCATCCTAAGTTCCTTTCACGCCCTCACCCCAACCCCTCTCCCCAAGGGAGAGGGGCGAAGAGGTGAGGGAAAAATAAAAACTCTCGCCCGTAACGGGGCGAGAGTAAATCTCACGCGGTTCCACCCGAATTACTTTGAATTACGCGTCGAGCGCAGCATTCAAGGTATCTCTTGGGCTTGTAACGGAGCCATCCGTTCACCTTACTTGCTTTCGCTTTCAGTATCCCGCTCGCGGGTGGTTTTCATCGGGAGTTTCCGGTCAGGGGTTTCAGCCAATCGCCCTGACTCTCTGTCGGAAACCGGACCGATTACTCGTCCCGGTCGAAGCGTTTGAATATTTTCTGAATTATATGCCTCCGCTTGGGATTGTCAAGCCGCCGCTACTCGCAATTGACACACTGCACATTGTAGATCCTGTGCGTAGCCGATGCGGTGGCACCTCCACCCGGCACGGGTATGGTGACAGGGATATCTGTTGAGCCGATTATCTTGAAGGTCAACTCGGGTCCCGGTCCGACCATCAGGGTATAGTTGACCAGCCCCGGCGTGTCGCTGTCAATGAAGGATTGTTCCAACCTGATCTTGAAGGTCTCCCCATCGAATGAACCCTTCACATTCGAGTACGCCAATGTGGCCATTCCATCTGAGAGCATCTGCTGCGCCTCACCGGCACATTGAGGTTGCGAGACCAGGTTCGATATGGCGGTTCCCTCAACCTTGCCATCCTCTCCAACAACAAGATCCAATGTGGTTTTCCAGGTCTCGTCGCTGCATGTACCGCCAATGCCGTAATTGCCGGTTGTGCGGGTGTCCAGAATCGCTTTCCAGCGATCTCCGACATAAAATGTGCCGCACTCCCTGGTTGGCTCGTTGGCGTGATCGTAGGCGCTTACGCACAATTCGAATTTCAAAGGAGGTTTCTTTGGGACCACGTATGTGACTTTGTAAGGCTTTACTTCCTTGACCTTGGCATCGCATTTCTGAGGTTCAAACTGAAAGGTCTCTTCATCGACAAGTCCACCGGGTATCGCTTCAACCTTGATATTCCTAATGCCGGTCTGCCAAGGACCTCCGGGTTGCGGCTCCCTTGCCTTGATGGTCAGTGTGATCTTTTTCCCCGGCTTGAGTTTTGACCCTCGGGAAATATCGGAATTAACATGCAGAATTGGAGGCATGTCATCCAGCCCGAGCGTTATGCTGATCTGGCCGTTGGTCGAAAGACCTGCATTGGAACCAGTGAGGACCTTGGCAGTCAGTACTACTGTATCGCCCTGTATATCACTGCCGCCTGGAAGCGCGCAGGGGTCCAGGGTGATATATTGACCGACAAACGCATCCGGGGATGTATTCGAGGCTGCCAGGTGATAGGTTTGATAGGGTAGCAAGGGCCCATAGACTCTGGCATGAAGTTCCACGTCCGCCGCATCGCAGCCGGCGAGCGACAGGATAATGCGGACCTTGTCTGCGTGGGGAACCATGAATAAGTCTCTTTCCGGACGCACTTCGATTATGCAGCCGCCTCCCCCACCTTGTGCCTGAGATGGCATTGGAATTGTGCCGGAATCACCCTGAACTGGAGGCTGGCCGCCCGCTCCCTGCTCAAGGGCCGCTTGATTTTCCAGACCTGGGATTTCCAACTGCGGCACCGCCACGTTAAAATACATCTCCCATGTCTGCCCTTCCAGCGAGGCGGTGACCCTGTACAATCCTGCGGCCAGAGTGGCGGGATTGGTGCCGATGGAATATGCCACTTCGCCGGCGCTCACCTGCAGATCGTGTTTGAAGAGCTCCTGCTCGTCCTCGAATGTCTCCTGAAACCAGGTGATTGTCAGTGGAGCATCCGTGAGCTGGCTGGCAGGATCGACCTGTGCAATCACCGTGATTTGAGGAGCTGTTGAGTCGAAGGTAAATCTTGGATCAACGACCTGCCCCTGCTCGTTCAAGGAGGAGGCGGGGAACATGCCAATGATCGGTCCTTCGGTTGCGGAGGAGGAAAAACTGGGGATCAAGCCGCCGAAACTGCATGCCAGGATGAAAAGACATACGATTGTGGTCGCCCCAACTCTAACGTAACCAGTGTGTGTATTCATGGATTGCCTCTTATCAGTACCGATAAAATCCTGCCGAACATGATCCAAAGTTAATTGTCAGGTTTCACCGAGCGCCAGGTATTGCAAAAAAGAAAGCCCCGAGGGCGTTATAGACTCGGGGTCCCTTCCGTGGTGGGCGAGACAGGGCTCGAACCTGCGACCTCTGCGATGTCAACGCAGTGCTCTAACCAGCTGAGCTACCCGCCCGGAGAATGGGTATTATAGCGGGTCGAGGTTGATTTGGCAATATGCCTGCCGCGTTCTCAACTATGCCGCCTTGTAGGCCATAAGGGTGAGGTCATCAGCCAACGGTATACCGCCGGTGAAATCATTCACATCCCGCAGGATGTTCTGCATCAACTCTGCAGCGGGGAGTTCCCCGTATTTGCGGATCACGCGCGCCAATCGTTCGCGGCCATACATTTCACCGGAGGCATTTTCAGCTTCGGAAATGCCGTCTGTATAAACCATGAGGATATCGCCTGAATCAAGCTTCACTTCACTGGAAGCGATTTTGAAATCCTCCATCAGACCGATGGCTGCACCCGTGGGGCCAAGCCACTCGTCTTGCCGGGACTTGCGCCGGTATAAATATGCCTCGTTATGGCCGGCACTGGCATAGGTGAGCAGGCGGGTGACAGGGTCGAGACGGCCGAAGAAAATGGTGACGAATGTGGTGAAATTGATGTTGTGAATGTATAAACGATTGATCCGTTCCAGCACCTCAACCACTGAGCGGTAATCGGGCACAAGGGTCTGGAATGCAGTTTGCAGGCTGGTCATGATCATTCCCGCCGAGATGCCGTGCCCGCTGACATCTGCAACAACAAATCCATGCATTCCGTCCTTGAAGTGCAGGAAGTCATAGTAATCCCCTCCGATGATCTGGGCCGGGCGGCTGAAGGCGGAAACGTCCATGCCGGGGATGGATGGGGTCTTCTGCGGCAGCAGGGAACGCTGAACCACCTGGGATAATTCCAGATCGTCCTCGAGTCGCCTGCGCTCCTGTTCGGAATAATGATCAAGGCAGATACAGGAGGTGTAATCCATGCGCAGCAGCCTGGAATCCACAATTCCCTGGCACACCTCGCATACCCCGAGTGTGCCTTGATCCAGTTCCTGAAGTGAAACATCGATCGTATGCAGGTGCTGCTGCAATTCAGCCTCAGCAGTCCCTCCGAGACGGATTTCCTTATCCACCGGCTTGCAGGATTCGCACCATTCATCCAATTGGGCACGTTTCTCGGTCAGACCGCGTTCAATATCCCTGGCGAGTGAGATCTCCATCCTTTCCTCCATGACGATGAACAAATGTTCTACATTATACCAGATAAATCCCTGTCCCGCATTTCGAAGATGCAATGGTGGTGGTTGAAATGGTTGCATTAGCCCTTGCGGTATAATCCCTGCGCATGTCGAGACGCAAGGTTCCGGAAGAATTATCGGTTGAGGAACTTCGCCGCCTGCTCGTTGAAAGAAGACGCGGCGCGCGCAAGGAACGACTCGAACATTACCGCCGAACGGGGCGTGTGGTATCGATCGCGCCGGACCTGCCGGATCTCGCCACCTCCATGTCCTCTCCGGTGGTGGAAACAACCGATGTATCCCCCGCGCCTGCCGGACCGCTCCCTGTCAGTCCGCGGCGAAAATTTCTCGACAGGCTGCTTCTGGGAGTGGAGGTGCTCGCAGCTCTGGGACTGATGGCTGTGCTGATCAATGGATTTGGATTGCTGCGCACATTGAACCGGGAAGTGGTGAACGCGCTCAATCCACAGACGATCACGCCCACACCGCTGGTCATGGCAGTTGTGCTCCCGTCCGGTCACACGCCGCCGGATGCGAACGGGAACACGGCTCCCAACGAGGCGGAAATCCCTGAGCATCTGCGCCCGATGGTGCAGTCCCTGGCGAACATCCCCATTCCCACGCCGGCACCCAATCAGGCGGTTCGGCTGCAGATACCGGCTCTGGACGTGGACGCGCCCATCATTCAAGGCGATGGATGGGAACAACTTAAAAAGGGCGTTGGTCAGTACGTCGGATCGGCGGCTCCGGGTCAGGCCGGCAACGTGGTCCTGTCTGCGCATAATGATGTATACGGTGAGCTCTTCCGATATCTGGACCGGCTCATCCCCGGCGACAAGGTCATCGTGTATACACAGCAAAGGCAGTATACGTATATCGTCGATCGCACGGTCCTGGTGGAGCCAACCGCGGTCGAGGTGATGGCTTCCACTGGCTCGCCCACCGTGACCTTGATTTCGTGCTACCCTTATCTTGTCAATAAACAACGCATTGTCGTCTTTGCGCGACTGCAAAACTAGGAGTATCCATGGCAAAGAAGTTCAAGTTTCGAAATCCCTCCACCGGGCTGGCTGAATTCAATCCCGATTACAGCATGGTCAAGAAGGACCTCAAGCGCATCGGCGCGTTGGCCGGGTTCTTCATCCTTGTCTTGGTGGTCCTCTCGTTTTTCCTGCGTTGACCGTTTCGTTCTAGCCTAGGAGAGTATATGTCTCGCATGTTCGTGCCCGGTCCGGTGGATGTTGCCGAGGAGGTCCTGCAGGCGCAGGCGCAAGCCATGCTGCCGCACCGCAGCAAGGAATTCGAAGAAATCTTTCGCCGGGTTTCCGATAAGGCGCGGGACCTGTTCTATACGCGCCATCGCGTGTACCTGACTGCCTCCTCCGGCACGGGATTGCAGGAGGCCGCCATTCGCAACTTTGTTCACCGGAAAGTGCTCAGTTGCGTGAACGGTGCTTTCGCGGACCGCTGGTACGAAGTTGCGGTCTCAAACGGCAAGGACGCGGAAAAACTTTCCTTCGAATGGGATCAGCCGGTCGACCCGCAGCGTGTGGCCGAGGTGGTAAAGAGGGGCGGATTCGAAGCCCTGACCGTCGTCCATAACGAGACCTCAACCGGGATGCAAAACCCGGTCAGGGAGATCGCTCAAGCAGTACAAGCTCTTGCCCCGGACGCGCTGATCCTGGTGGATGCGGTTTCCTCCCTCGGCGGCGCGCGGATCGAGATGGATGCCTGGGGTTTGGACATGGTGCTGACCTCCTCGCAGAAGGCCATCGCCCTCCCGCCGGGATTGGCATTGGGGGCTGTCTCTGACCGGGCCATGAAAAAAGCGGAAAAGGTGGAGGACCGAGGCTGGTATTTCGATCTGATCCGCATGGAGAACCACCGTCATAAGGACTCCTCCCCTGCCACCCCGGCCATGTCCCTGATCTTCGCCCTCGATCGGCAACTGGATCGCATCTTCGAGGAGGGCCTGGAAAACCGGTTTGCGCGCCACGCGACCATGGCGAAAATGGTGCACGAATGGGCTGAAGCTCACGATCTTTCGATCTTTGTTCCGCAAGGATATCGTTCGCAGACGGTCACAACCATCCGCAACGATCGGAACCTCGATGTAGGCGGAATGAACAGCTTCCTCAAGCAGCGCGGCATGCGCATCGCCAATGGATATGGCCAGCTCAAGAACATTACCTTCCGCATCGCTCACATGGGCGAGATCCAACCGGCGGACCTGGAGAAATTGTTTGAAGCCCTAGAAGCATACATGAAGAATGAATGAAAGCGGGGCGGCTGCGGGCCGCCCCGTTATTTTTTAGCCCTCTGCGATCACAATCACCTTGTCTTCCTGGGAGAATGTGACCATCCCTGATTTCCTTGGGTTGGTATGCACTCCATAGGATTTGTCCGCCTCATGGGATTCGGACAGAATCCGGTATCCGATGGCGGTCTCGCCGCGGCGGCGGGCTGCTTCCACGACAGTGTAGAAATTCACTTTCTGACCGATAACCACATAATCTTCCACTGGCTTGAGATAGATCTCCGCCCCCTCGGGGTCGAAGATGTCGGTGAAGATGTCCATCAATTCGGCGTTTTCGGAGAGCTGGGCCATCATCAGGCTGATCAGGTGCTCGCTGACGATGAAATCATCCACTCGGGCGGCTTCGGCCAGTTCGCGGTTGCGCAGGTCGAGCATTTCGCTCACAATGGAAAATGGAGTCTCATCGCGCTCGGCGATATCGCGCAAATGCAGCAGCGTGACCAGCGTGATCGCATCCGCCTCCTGCGGCTCCAGGTGACTGTACGCAAGGACAATGACATGGTCATACTCCGCAGCCTGCAGTTTTTCCAGCAGGTCGCGGTCGCGGATATCGCCTTCCTGTACGGTCACTTTCTGATTCTTCAGCCTTCCGCTTTCCAGGCGGATCTTCTTGTCGAGATTGTAGATATCCGACACGACTGTGATCTGGGAACCCTTGGCGACGTAGTGATCCAATTCGCGGATGATGGTCGAGCCGGAGCGGTTCCATCCCAGGATCAGTGCCCGTTCCGGTTTGGCCCGCTTGCCCTGGGAGACTTTGCGGATCAGACTCTCCTGGATGGGGTAATGGGCAAACCCGGAGGTGTGGACCTTGTCGTCATCCTCCGCCAGGGCAAAGAGCCAGTCACCGCTTTCGATGCGTGTCTTCATGTCTGGACTCATCAACAAGGTTCCATCTGCCTTTCGAATCCCCATCACGGTGGAGGAGTCAAAAGCCAGCAGCGCATCGCCGTAGGCTTTGCCTGTAAGCGCAGCTTCATGTTTGAAGTAGATTTCGTCTCCGCCGAAGTTCATCAGCTCGGTATACACGATGGACAGCCCGCTCTGGCGGGAGGTCTGCGCGACCACGCGCGCGATCAAATCGTTCGTGAGGATCGGCTGGATGACATCCCGCGTTCCCACCATCTTCACCACGTCGATGTTCTTGGGATCGCGGATCTGCGTGACGATGTGGTACGGTTGTTCGCGGCGGCCCGGATTGTTGGTGATGGCCAGGACGGACTTGATCACATGGGTATCGGGGTCCGATCCTTCCGGCAGGATGATGATCGATCGTGCGCTGTGCGGACTGGCGATCTCCAGGTCGGTCAGGTCGATCGGGCTGCCGGAGCGACAAATGACGCGCGTGTTTTTTGTATCCGGGATGCGTTCCTTGATCGCATCCTCCATCTCGACCTTGTCCTGGTCTGCCAGGATGACGATGATCGCCCCGCTTCTCCGGCTCTCGTTGGCCAGCACCAGTTCCAAGACGATGTTGAACACCTGCGGCGTCCAGCCCAGGATGAGCGTATGGTCCCTTTCCAGCACGACCGAACGTCCCTTTCGCAGTTGATCGATTCGGCTTTCCAGTCCGTTGCTCAGGATGCCGATGAGGGTGGAGACGATGAAAATGCCGCCCAGCGTGACGAGCAGCATCACCAGTCGAATGCCGGGGCCGGTATCGCCGCCCATGGTGCCGGCGTCGAGCGTGCGCATCAGGCTCATCCAGGCCGCCTCCCCGAAGCTGGGAGGGGTCTCGCCATCCATGCGGAGACTTCCGATGCGGATGGCCGCTGCCGCAATGAAAATGATGATCAGGGAAACGACTGCCAGGCCGCCGATCAGCGCGCCTGTCCCGAGGGACATGAAATTATCGAACCAGTATTGGAACCTTTGCTTGAACGAGGGTGTCTTCATTGCATCTCCTCACGCATGGATGTGCCTCACAGTAGATCTCTTGCAAAAGTATTCGTAGCTTTGGCAGGTTCGCAACCTGTCAAAGCCCGTGTGTCCCAGTATCGTCAGGCTACCCCCTTCGGGGACTTTGCAGGCCCGACCTACTTGAGGCATTTGCAAGAGACCTATTATAAAAGGGTTCGCACAAAGGCCAAAGGGAGTTTGACCGGGGGCGGTTTCCCATCTATACTCCAGCCGTGTCGCAAGACTTAGTGCCTATCCGTAAATTAGGTTTGTAAGCACATTTTCCAAAGGATGAGTGCGCAAGCGAAATAGATGAGTGCCAACCAATTACTCGCCTTCTTGGCCCAGCGGATACGCAAAGAGCGAAAATCGTTCTGCCAGGAGATAGTACGTTCCACCACCCATCGCCTGGCAGGATATTTCTCGGCTTCTAGTGGCGGAGGAGGCGGACTGGAATCATACTCGCGTTTGCGGATATGGGTTTTGAACTTTCGTTTTCGCAGTTTTGCTCGTAACGGTTCTGAGTCATAGGCCTTGTCTGCACATAAGTGGTGAACTTTGTATGTGGTTTTCGGTCTGCGCATGATAGGGTGATTGATCAAGTTCATGATCGCCGTGACGTCGTGGGCGTTGGCAGAGCTAATGTGAATGGACAATGGCGCTCCACGTTGATCCACCCACAGGTGGCGCTTCGAGCCCGACTTGGCCCGATCGGTGGGGTTCGGCCCGGTTTGGTCGCCTCCCAGCGGTGCAGGCACCATTTTGCTGTCCACCGCCTGCCACTTCCATTGGATATGCCTTTTCTTATGATAGTACTTCACCATCACTTGATAGACCTTCTTCCATACACCAGCTTCGTTCCAGGCTTGAAAACGCTGGTGCAGACTGCTGCTGGCACCATACCATTCCTTTTTCAGCCCCTTCCATTGGCACCCGCTCCGCAGCACGAACAAGATCCCGTTCACCACTTGCCGGTTCGGCAACGCAGGTCGTCCCACACTGCCTTTCGGTTTCTCGCGCGGCAGAACACGTTCGATCCGTTCCCACAAACCGTCGGGAACCTCCCACAGCGTGGTATAACTCATTGGACACTCCTTGCAGGTTGTTTGGGTTGCACCTGCAATTCTGCACCAGGAGTGTCTTTTTGTTAATGTTCGTCCCTATTTACGGATAGGCTGTTAAGCAAATCGTAATCTTCTCCAGGTAACATGTTCGACCTGAACCGAGTCAGAGACCGTACCGGGCATGAGACTTACAAGAATCGAGGTGAAGGATGTTCAATTTTGAAGGCGCCGATCGCCGCAAGGAGGAGGAACGCGTCCGCTCCGAGGGGCGGCTGCCTCCCGGCCAATCCCTGACGTTGAAGTTCCCGGTCCTGCATTACGGACCGGTCCCCCCATTCAGCCCGGCCACCTGGGATTTTCGCGTATGGGGAGAGGTGGAGCAGGAGAAGCGGTGGACCTGGAACGAGTTCAATCAACTGCCGCGATCGAAAATTCAAATGGATATTCACTGTGTGACCCGCTGGAGTAAATTCGACACGCTTTGGGAGGGGGTATCTGTGAAGGCATTGGTCGAGCAGGGATTCTTCAAGATCAGATCAACCGCCACGCATGTGATGCAGCACGCCGAGTACGGATTCACGGTGAACCTTCCGCTGGACGTCCTGCTGCAGGAGAACTTCCTGCTGGCCACACATTTCAATGGCGAACCTATCACGCCGGACCATGGGTATCCGCTGCGCGGAGTGGTGGGGTTTATTCCCGGCCGCGAAGAGATGGAGACGCCCTATTTTTGGAAGGGAGCCAAGTGGCTGCGTTCGCTGGAATTCATGCCGGCGGATAAGCGCGGTTTCTGGGAGCAGGCCGGTTATCACAACCGGGCAGATGTATGGCGAGAAGAACGGTTTGGGTAGTAGAAGACCTCCGAGTTCCATGAACTCGGAGGTCCGCATTTATGGTCGTTTGCCGAGGGTAACACTCAGGTCCAAAGTCTGATCCCCGCGCAGGACGGTCAGGATTACGGTATCCCCCGGACCGTGGTTGGTGATCAGGTACGCCAGCAGCTCGTCGAACGTGCGGATCTCGCGGCCGTTGATGGCGGTCACCAGATCCCCGCCGCCCAGCAGGCCGGGCAGGTTGGTCCTGGTGGTACCGGCTTTCAAACCGGCATTGTCGGCCGGCCCGCCGGGGGTCACATTCGTAATGTATGCACCCGTGTAGGATTGCAACCCGAGCGCGTTGACCATTTCGAGTGTCAGCGAATCCATTGAGGACACCCCAAGATATGGGTAGTCATACCTGCCGTTCGCGATCAATCCCGGAGCCACGCGCTTGATCATGTTGATCGAGACGGCAAAACCGATGCCGGAATTGGTGGGCTGCCCGGCCGAGGTGAAATTGTTGCTGATGATGGCGCGGTTCACACCGATCACCTCGCCGTTGATGTTGAACAGCGGACCGCCGGAATTGCCCGGGTTGATCGCCGCGTCGGTCTGGATGATGTCGCCGGCGGTGTAATAATTGCCGTCCGGGCTTTCGTGAATCGATTCCAGCGTGCGTCCCAGCGCCGAGATGATACCCAGAGTCATGGTGCTGTTCAAACCGAAAGGATTGCCGATGGCGATCACGGTCTGCCCCACTTTAAGCGTGCTTGAATCACCGAGCGGGAGCGGATACAGTTCATTTGCCGGGACATCCACCTTGACGATGGCCAGGTCGGAATCCAGGTCGGTTCCGATCACGGTTCCATAGGACATGAATCCCGAATTGAACCGCACCTCCACGGTCTTTGCGCCTTCGATCACGTGGTAGTTGGTGACGATGTGTCCCTGTCCGTCATACACAAAACCAGACCCCTGGCCACTATTGGTTATGATCGCAACCGTGCCAGGACTGACGCGTTCGAACAAAGCCACCATCAGGTCGTTCTGTGCCACCGGGTTTTCAGCGTTGACGATCACCGGAGGTACAGATTGAACAGGGCTTCGCGGCTGTTCAGCCTCGATAGTTGCGATGGAAGGCAGGGTGGGTATCTGGCAGGCAAGTACGGCAAGCACTAGGGCAGCCGTCGCTAAGCTTTGTTGTCTAAATCTCATGTACGCTCCAATTCTAAAATTTGACGCGGGAGGCTTCTTCGAGCAATTCCCTTTGTTTGGACGACAGGTATTTGGGAATTTGCACCTTAAGTTTCACATATAAATCCCCCTTCGAGGAGGGATGCTTGATTTGCGGCATGCCGCGGCCTGCCAGGCGGAAGATCTGTTCCGGCTGCGTACCGGCCGGGATGCTCAATTTGACCTTTCCCGCCGGGGTTTCCACATCGGTTTCGCCCCCGAGGATCAGCGTAAATACATCCACGACGGAGGTTGTGGTCAGATTCTGCCCGTCCCGTTCGAAACGCGGATCGTCCTCCACCTCGATCACAAGATAAAGATCGGTCCCCTCGGGTCCGGCCCCCGCCACGCGAACCTGCGAACCGGTGCGGACGCCGGCCGGGATGCGTACCTGAAGTTTTCGTCCGTTGGTATGCAGCTGGCGCGTGGTCCCTTCATACGCTTCCGGAAAGCTGATTTGAGCCTGCTGCTGATAGCCTCCCGCTGGAGTGTAATTCCTGCCGGAGGAGCGCATGGCCTCCCCAAAGATCATGCGGAAGAAATCGGAGAATCCACCTGCACCCCCGAAGGTGTCCTCGTTGCTGAAGCCTCCGCTGAACCAGTCCTCCCATTGAAAGTCGCCAGGGCGTCCGCCGCGTGTGCGGAAGTTGGAATAGGCACTGCCCAGTTGATCGTAGCGCGACCGCTTTTCCGGGTCACTCAGGACCTGGTAGGCCTCATTGATCTCTTTGAATTTTTCCTCGGCCTTCTTGTCGCCCGGGTTTTTATCCGGGTGGTGCCTCATGGCCAGTTTTCGGTAGGCGGAACGAATTTCATCTTCGCCGGCCTTGCGATCCACGCCGAGGATCTTGTAGTAATCCTTGTAATCCATGACGCTATTGTGACACTGCGCAGGATGGGCGTCAAGCGCCCCACCGTTGCACTAACATAACTCTAACCTGGCGGAATTCCATGGTACATTTGCGGGATGAAATCCGTGTGTGTGTTTTGCGGGTCGTCGGATTCGGTCCATGCGGAATACAAAGCTGCTGCATTTCAAATGGGTCAGGCGCTTGCCCGGCGGAACGTGCGTTTGGTGTTTGGGGGAGGGAAAACCGGCCTGATGGGGGAGGTGGCAAATGGTGCCCTCTCCGAAGGCGGTGCGGTGATCGGCGTGATCATCCCTTCGATGAATACACCCGCACTGGCGCATACCGGGTTGACACGCCTGGAAGTTGCAACGGATATGCATGCACGCAAGGCGCGCATGCACGAATTGGCGGATGGCTACATCGCCCTGCCCGGAGGATTCGGCACCTGGGATGAACTTTTCGAAACCCTCACCTGGGCGCAGACCGGTGCACATGAAAAGCCGGTAGGTTTGTTGAACGTCAGGAATTATTACAGCCCCCTCCTTGCAGCTATGGATCACGCCGTGGCCGAGGGATTCATCTTTGCCGAACACCGCCGGGCGGTTTTCTGTGAAACAAATCCGGATACACTGTTGAATGCGATGGCGGCGTATGAGCATCCCCATGAAGCGGTGAAGAGGTGGTTGAGGGAGGAGTAACACCCGCCTCCACGAAACTCCACCATCTTAATCCCCTAGTGGTCAGGAGCGCGATTTACGATTTCAAGGATTTCTCAATAGTAAGCCGGTGTTCGGCGAAATGCTCGGTGGTATCGCCCAGAACCCATAGTACAAGAGGGCGCTTTTCCGGATCGTCCGCGTGCCGCGGCTTCATGAGCTCCTCAAAGGGCATGTTCTCAAGTTTGGCTGCCAGTTGCTGGTAAACAGTCTTTGACTCGTTCAGGATCTCCCGGGTGGAACGAGCCCGGCTTCGCTCGAGGAGAATCGGATTGATGACCTCCATATCCCACTCGTTCGCGATCGCTTCCGACACATTCAGAACCTCGTGGGCGGGACTTTTATCCATGTGATGATCCGTCAGGATCTTCATCCAATCGGTGAGGTGGGCAATATTGTCCTTGGGTGACCAGCCACCCTCGTCAGGCGCGGTCATCTGGACCTCAGTAAGGAGTTTGACAACTGCCATCAGTAAATTCCATTCTTGTTCGATGGCCGCCATAAGTTCGGTTTTACTTCCGGGAATCCATTGTTCGGTCATGATTGCTGCAGCCTCTCCAGGATGACCCTTCTCAAACCGGCTTGAACCTCGTTCCACTCCCGATTCGCATCCACAACAACCCATCGCGCGGGCTCCTGTTTCACCATCTCCAGATACCCGGCGCGCACGCGCTGATGGAACTCCACGGTATAACCGTCGAGGCGGTTCCACTCATTGTCTTTCTTCTTTCTTTTCAATCCCACCTCGACATCGACATCGAGCAGGATGGTCAGATCGGGCATTAATCCGCCGGTGGCGTACTTTACCAACGCGCGCACCTGCTCCAGATCCTGCTGGTGACCGTAGCCCTGATAGGCGATGGTCGAGTCGAAGTAACGGTCAGAGATGACGATCGCGCCGTCCGCCAGCCGCGGCTGGATCACCTGTTCCACGATCTGCGCCCGCGCGGCCTGGTAGAGCAGTGTCTCCGTGCGCGCGTGCATCTCCACGTTCTTCAGATCGTGGATCACCTCGCGGATCTGCTCGCCGATGGAGGTGCCGCCGGGTTCGCGCGTGGGGAATACGATATATCCCTTTTCGCGCAGGTATTCCACCAGATAGGGAATATGCGAGGTCTTGCCGGAACCTTCCGGGCCTTCAAGGGTGATGAACATGGGGGAAGTATAAAGTGGATGGTGAAACAAGTAAACAGGCAGACGGGAAACTGCAGACAAAAGCCCAAAACAGTAATAAAGTAATACATGTTGCCACTTGACTTACATATTCAATTAAAGTAGTATTAGCGCATCCAATGGAGATTTTTAGAATGGAAACTTACGCAACGGTAAAAGGTCAAATAGTCATCCCCGCGGCCTTGCGCAGGAAATACGGGATCAAGAACGGCACCAAGATCATCGTCACAGATGGCGGGGATGCAATTGTCTTGAAGCCCGTCACCGAGCAATATCTTAGAAACCTGCAAGGTTCGCTTAAAGGGAAGGGTGCGCTGAAAGTACTGATGGAAGAACGCCGCAAAGACAGGGAAAGAGGAAAATAGCCATGGCGGCCAAGGTGCTTGACTCGTACACCTTGATGACGTTTTTTCAGGATGACCCGGGCGCTGACTTTGTGAGGGGTTTGATTCACAAGGCCATGGAAAGTGGCACATCCCTTTTGATGAGCATCGTCAACCTGGGAGAGGTTTGGTATTCCATAGCCCGTACCAATTCTCCCGAGGTTGCAGACCAGTATATTCACGAAATCAAAGGAATGGGGGTTGAAATCGTGGAAGCCGATTGGGCACTCACCCGCCAAGCCGCCGTATTCAAATCGAGTGGGAATATTTCCTATGCCGATTGTTTTGCGGCGGCATTGGCGAAGTTGAAGAAGGCGGAGTTGGTCACTGGCGATAAGGAGTTTAAGACTCTGGAAGGTGAGATTAAGATTGCGTGGTTATAAGCGGAGGAATATGACAACGCAAGCCGCTCGCGGCACAAAGGATAGACTATAGAAATTATGAGTCAACCCATCTACAAGTGTATGGGTGCGAAGACTTTCCATAATGTGTGAAGACTCTATTTTCAGGTCTGCCTCCCCACAGCATCATTCCCTGAAAATTCTCACATGCCTTCTGGGTTCTTTCCCGTAGGAATGGCTGACCAGTTCCGCGCCGCGCGCCATTTCGTGCTGTAGCCTGCGCACCAGGGACGGGCCGGGCGGCAGGTCCACCCAGCGCTCGCCGTTGAGTACCGCCGCGATCGCCTGCTGGGTCTGGTGGCGGACGTCCTCCAGCGTGTCGCGTTGAGGCTGTTGTTCGGTGAGATTGTACAAGTCACCCAGGAACTGCTCCACCTGCGCCACGGTGTTGGCTCGAAGTACATGGATGGGCAGGCCGCGCTGTTCCGCGTCGACCACGGTCTTCTCGCGGTTGCGATAGTACGTCCGCAGTGTGACAAGCACGTTTGCCTCGCTCACGTCCTGTACCACCATGGCCGGCACTCCCATCCGCTTGGCGGCCTGTGTCAACCGGTTGCGCGCCACACCATAGGCGAAAATACGCACGGTTTGAAGTTTGGCGCCCGACTGTATGGCAGGTGTGAAAGGAACAGGCTTTTGTTCCTTGGCTTGCGGAGTCCTGCGTCCGCGCTGGGGAAGGATTCCATTCACCCTGGTGGTAACCTTCATCTCCATCTTTTCGACCTGAATCTTCCCAGTCTCATCGCGCGTGCGGATCTCCGGCGGAAGGGGGATGTCGCGCAGGAGTGAATCCACCGAAGTCATGATGTCGAAGTGAATCGCAAAGCGGTTGCGATTTTGGATCTCGATCAGCACATCGAAGGTGGGAGGGGCGCGTCGTTCGAGGACCGTTTTCTGCGTCCCGCGGCGTCGGGCTTCCTCATCCGAGAGTGTGACCGCCTCGATGCCTCCGACGAGGTCGCTGAGCGTGGGGTTGAGCAGCAGGTTTTCCAGGGTTTTGCCGTGCGCCGTCCCGATTAATTGCACGCCGCGCTCCGCGATGGTGCGCGCCGCGAGCGCCTCCAGTTCACGCCCGATCTCGTCGATGACGATCACCTCGGGATTGTGATTTTCGACGGCTTCGATCATCACCTCGTGCTGGAGCATGGGTTCGCGCACCTGCATGCGGCGCGCCTTGCCGACTGCCGGATGGGGCACGTCCCCGTCTCCGCCGATTTCGTTGGAGGTATCCACGATAACGACGCGTTTGGTTTCGGCCAGGATGCGCGCCGCTTCGCGCAGCAGGGTGGTCTTGCCTATGCCCGGCCTGCCAAGGATAAGCACCGATTTTCCGGATTCGATGATGTCCTGGATGATATCCACCGTGCCATAGACGGCGCGGCCGACGCGCAATGTGAGCCCCACCACGACGCCCAGGCGGTTGCGAATGGCGGAGATGCGGTGAAGCGTGCGTTCCATGCCGGCGCGGTTGTCGGCGTCGAAGCTTCCGATGCGTTCGGTGATATGATCGATCTCGGCGCGGGTGATCTCCCTCTCGGAAAGCACGATCTCATCCTCGACGAAGCGCGCGGTAGGCACCCGCCCCAGGTCGACCACGATCTCCAGCAGTTTGTCGCTGTTGTTCGCCTGTTCCACGGCGTGACGGATGTTGGCTGGGAGGACGTCCAGCAGGACGTCAAGGTCATCTGTGATTCGTTGTTGAGTCATGGGTACTTGAGATTCAGATTTCATGTGCCGGGGGTCAAGCGGTACGGGATGGTTGATGGAAGGAATCAAGCAGAATGCCGACGGATCACACGGCAGGGCCTATTATAGCAGTGTCCCCATCTACCCATGATAAAATTAACTCATGCAGCCTTCCCTGGAGAAATTGCGCAAGTTCTTTCGGTTGGAACACGAAAATAAATATCAAAACACCGCCATCATCGGCGGATTGGCGAAAATGCTCGATTATTGGGAGGGGGAAGCCCGCATCGAAGGCGTCACCGAAGAGGTGATCCAGGCTGTCGCGGGTCGTTTGCGGTCCTATGAAAAGCTCAGCCCGGATGGCCGGGCTGAGTCGCTTAAAGGATTATGGAAGCGGATTGCCGAGACATATCCCGAAGCCGGACAAAAATCGTCTCAACCTCCTCGACCACAGCCTGCGGACCGGAAACCCGAGTTGGAATCACCCTCCCCTCCAGGTCCGCCGGATACCCAAAGACAAAGACCAAGGTCGGTACCCACCCCGCGTTCGGAGACGGTGGCCGGCGCCAAACACAGCCAGACCCCGGCAGCGCTCGATGCCCGTTTGACTGTCCTGCAAGGCGTGGGCCCAAAGAGCGCGGAATCGCTCGAACGCCTCGGATTGCAAACGCTCGGGGACATGTTGTATTACTTCCCGCGTCGGTATGAGGATTACAGCCAACTCAAGCCGATCCAGTCGCTCATGTATAACGACTTGGTAACCGTGCTGGGCACGATCCAGAGCGTAAGTTCGCGTCCGATCCGCGGCGGAAAGGCCACGTTGATCGAGGTGATCATCAGCGATGGCACTGGATCCCTGCGATTGTCGTATTTCAACCAGCCGTGGCTGGCCAACCGAATGAAGCCGGGTGAGGCTGTCTCGGTTTCCGGGCGCATCGATCAGTATCTCGGTCGCATCGTCATGAACAACCCGGATTGGGAGCCGGTGGAATTCGAGAATCTGCACACCAACCGCATCGTCCCCATCTATTCGCTCACGGAACGCATCACACAGAAATGGCTGCGCAATCTGATGAATCAGGTTGTCACGTACTGGGCGCCGGCAGTCGTGGATGCGCTGCCCGAAGGCATCCGCTCCTCTTCAGGGATCATGCCTCTGGGCGAAGCCCTGTTTCAAATTCATTTTCCGGATTCGCAGGAGAAACTCAAGTCCGCGCGGACTCGGCTGGGATTCGATGAGATCTTTTACCTGCAAATGGGTGTGCTGCGTCAGAAGCGGGATTGGAAATCGGTGGAGGGACGCCGTTTTTCCGCCTCCGATGATTGGCTGGCCGCGCGCCTGGCAAGCCTGCCCTTCGATCTAACAACGGCGCAAAAAAAAGCGCTGGAAGATATCGGCGCGGACCTTGACTCCGGCAAGCCCATGAACCGCCTGATACAGGGGGATGTGGGTTCCGGTAAAACCGTGGTCGCCGCGCTGGGCGCAAGCATCGTTGTCAACGCCGGAGCGCAGGCCGCGATCATGGCTCCGACCTCGATCCTCGCGGAGCAGCACTACCGGAACTTCATTCAATTGCTGACCGGAGATCGGGGTTTTCTGCAGGAAGGGGAAATTCGCCTACTTATCGGCGATACTGCGGAGGGTGAGAAGGAGGCGATCCGTCAGGGATTGGTGGATGGATCGGTGAAGATCGTCATCGGCACCCATGCCATCATCGAAGCCCCGGTTCTGTTCAAGGACCTGCAATTTGTCGTGATCGATGAACAGCATCGCTTCGGCGTGGAGCAGCGCGCCGAACTGCGCAGCAAGGGCACCCAACCGCATCTGCTGGTGATGACGGCTACGCCCATCCCACGATCGCTCGCCCTCACGGTGTTTGGCGACCTCGACATCTCGGTGATCGATGAAATGCCGGCCGGGCGACAGCCGATCAACACGCATGTTCTGCGGCCGCAGGAGCGCGAGCGGGCGTACACCCTGGTGCGCGGTCAGATCAAGAGCGGCAACCAGGCGTTCATCGTCTATCCCCTGATCGATGAGAGCGAGAAACTGGAGGCCCGCGCCGCCGTGGATGATTTTGAAAAACTATCCACCGAGATCTTCCCGGACCTGCGGCTGGCTCTGCTGCACGGCCGTATGCGGCCATCGGAAAAGGACGAGGTGATGTTGAAATTCCGCGACCGGCAGCATGACATCCTCGTTTCCACGACGGTCGTCGAGGTGGGCGTGGATGTGCCCAATTCCACGGTCATGCTGATCGAAGGGGCGGACCGGTTTGGATTGGCGCAGCTCCACCAGCTGCGCGGCCGCGTGGGACGCGGTTCGGTACAATCGACCTGTCTGTTGATCCCCACCCATGAGGATGCGACGGAGAATGAGCGGTTGCAGGCGATGGTAAACTCGACAAACGGATTCGAACTTGCGGATCTGGACCTGAAGATCCGCGGGCCCGGTGAATTCCTCGGCACGCGCCAATCGGGTTTTGCCTCCGCGTTGAAAATGGCCAGCATCACCGATATTGGTTTGATCGAAAAGGCGCGGGCACAGGCGCAGTTGTTGTTCGAGCGCGATCCGGATCTGGGTCAACCGGAACATGCCCTGCTGGCGGAAGCCTTCGCGCGCTTTTGGGGCGGCGGCAAGGGTGATGTCAGTTGAGGTATTGATGTCATGACGAGGGT
>Ga0194126_10002813_pt1 | contig 27983 bp, 34 predicted proteins | sample TA2KigC150mmetaG_FD_148641 | JGI IMG/M metagenome (GOLD analysis project Ga0194126, IMG submission 148641) | Freshwater microbial communities from Lake Tanganyika, Tanzania - TA2015035 Kigoma Deep Cast 150m | ecosystem: Environmental > Aquatic > Freshwater > Lake | place: Tanzania: Lake... | reverse complement strand
TCCTGGCAGGGCATCGGCGTGGACTATGCCTTTGCGCCCTACGGCAAGCTCGGCGCCTCCCACCGTATCTCCATCTGCTACCGCGGTCTCGCGCCGGTGGACGACGAAGAAGAGGAGTAGCGCGTGATTGTCTATGCGATGGGCGGAGGGTCGCAAACCCGCGGTCCGGCATCTGCTTCGTGCGTCAGGCGTCGAGCATGATGCGTGATGCAACTAGCGTCATCAAGGTCGTGCTGCAGCGCTAGCAGTCCAGGATCTCGTCCGCAAGTTCACTGTCCTAGCCCTCGACGGTTTCACCCGCCAACTCAGACGCAAGTCGCCTGAACGACGCTCTCAGGTTGAGGGTGAAAGAGGCAGAAGAGGATGCTCCCCATGTTAGCGCTGCCGACTATCAGGGGTACGCCTGTACTATCCCGGGCATTGCCTCCGCTTTTCTCTCCGAACCCGTCCGGCCGGACCGCCACGGGACCATTCTGAGTGTTCGGGTCTCGTCTATCCGAACACCTGCACCAGGAGTCGCTCACGTGGGAATGCGACAGGCATCTCTCCCGGCAGTCGGTCAAGCCAAAGCAGGGCAAGTAGGATGAGTGAGGGCCGGTGTGATGCAGCGCACCGGTCAGAGGTCGAGCCTGGCTGTGCCTGGCCTCAAGCCGGGAGGAGTGCCGGGTCGCTTCAGGTCCCGGACCGAGACCGCTGCTTCGTCCAAGACCTGCACCGGCAATGAGGGGGTCAATCCGGGGGTGACTGCGGGGTTCAAGGCCGCGTTCAATGCGGTGATCAATGTGGCAGTCAATCAAGGACTTAGCCCGCCTGGCAGTCGCGCGACGAGCCTGAGACTCAACGCGGCCGTCAACCGCGCCCAGACTCGGGAGTTCAGCGCCGCGGTCGGTCAGGGCATCAACGCTGTGCTCAATCCCGCAATCAGCCGTGCGGCGAGTGGCGCAGTGAGTTCCGGCTTGACGTGCGCGTTCAACCGCGAGTTGAGTCCGGCCTTGAGTCGCGCGTTGAGTCTGCGGTCGAAGACGGCACTGAGTGTCGGAATGAACGCGGCAGTCCTGGCGCGAGTGTCTTGACCTGCAGCCGGTCTCGTGCGTAGGTCCTGTCCCGTCGGAGTCGCCAGTTCACTGGACTCTTCACCCCGACCCTCTCCTCGAGGAGTAGGGGGAGAAGGAAAGGCCCTGATTGCCATCTACATGTAGTGGTGTACAGCTCTCGGACCACAATTCTGCCGGGGAGTGGGCGGCCCACAGGCTGCCTGGAGGGTAGCATCTGCCGATGCGGCGCGAGACGCGACGAAGCCAACAACGCGCCGTACTTCAGGTCGAACATCGAGCCGAACAACGCCGCGAACAACTACTGGAGCAACGTCTTGAACAACGTTGCGGAGAACGCGCGGTACAGCAGAGGATTCAAGCTAAGGTTGAGCTGAAGGTTGAGGTCGAGATGAAGCGAAGGACACAGCTCGCGATGTAAGCGAGTACGCAACCGGCGACAGATCTGCCGGAGCTTCCGGACGAACTCCGACCGGTACTTCGCGAGACACAAGCGCGGCTTCCTCTCGGCGCCGGCCTTGGCGGTTGTGAGGTCGCCGAGTGTCCGATTGAGGGCGAGATCACTCCTCAATGTCGGGCCGGCATTCCGTTCCATCGGGGACACTCGCACAGTCCGCGTGGTCAGCGGATGACCTTGCCTGCGCTTCCCTTGACAGTCAGGCCAATTCGGGTAAAACTTAGCCTGTTTGATTGGGGCCGTGGCGCAGCTGGGAGCGCGCTTGACTGGCAGTCAAGAGGTCACGGGTTCGACTCCCGTCGGCTCCATTGCAGAACCGCAGATTTTCGTTTGGCGTTTGACGAGAACCATCTCTCCAAAGGAGCTTTGAGCATGTCGAGAAAGACCCTTTCAGTCGGGGCGGCGGCCCTTGTCGCCGCGGTGCTGGCCGTGCTGGCAGGCTGTGCGACCACGCAGACCGTGAAGCCGGCGACCGATGAAGAGTTGAAGGCGAAGCGAGACTCGGCGCAGCAGTACTACAGCTTCGGTGCCGGGTACTTCTCTCAGGGCAATTTCGAGTCGGCGCTCGAGAACTTCCAGCGCGCCCTGACCTACGATTCCACGTACTACGAAGTGTACGTCGCCATCGGGACGGCCTACCGAAAGATGCTAGACCCGGTCTCCGCCGAGGAGAACTTCCGTGCGGCGATGAGGCTTGACCCAAAGAAGGCCAAGGCGTACGAAGGGCTCGGCGACCTTTTCCTCGCCATGCAGAAGGACAGCGCGGCCCTGGCCGTCTATCTGGAAGGTCTTGCCCAGGACTCGAGCCTGGTCGACCTCTACAGCGGCGCCGCCGACGTGTATCTCAGGTGGAAGCAGATGGATAAGGCGAGGCAGCTCTACGAGAGTGCGATGCGACGTTTCCCGGATGATGTGAACGTCCAGCGTCTGTGGGCCGACTTCCTCTACAAGCAGGGGCTTTACGCAGATGCCGCAAACTCGCTCCTACCGTTGGTGCAGCGATTTTCCAAGGTCTGGGAGTTGCGCGAGAAGCTGGCCGACTGCTACATCGAGTTGAAGCAGTACGACAAGGCGGTGGCCCAGTTGGACACGATTCTCCAGAGCGAACCGAACCGCGACCAGACCGCGCTGCGTCAGGGTTCTGTGTACCTGGCATCGGGCAAGACCAAGCAGGCGATAAAGGTGTTCGATGCGCTCATCGCCAAGGACTCGACCAAGACGCAACCGCGCGTGTTCAAGGCCGAGGCGCTGATTCAGCAGGGAAGCACGGGCGCGGCGGAGGATATCCTGCAGAAGGTGCTGAGGATGGAACCAGGCAACGCGCAGGCATTGGCGGACCTGGGGGAGATCCGGTACAAGCAGGCCCGCGAGCAGGCAGGGTCGAATCTGACGGCGACGCCGACTGCGAAGCTGCGTCGATCCCTGGCGCTGTGTGATGAGGCGATCGGCTACTACAACAAGGCTCTGTCTGACCCGGTCATGAAGCAGTACGCCGGCAAGATGCTGGTTGCAGTCGGAGACCTCAAGAAGGTAGTTGAAAAGGAGTTGTTCGTCAGATAGCGGAGCGATGCTCGACCGACACGTATTGCTGCTGAACCAGAACTACGAGCCCTTGTCGGTCTGCAAGGCCCGCCGGGCACTGGTGCTGGTGCTCTCGCGCAAGGCCGAGATGCTCGAGCCGTCCGCGGCGGCGGCAAGAACCGTACGGATGGCCTATCGGCTGCCCAGCGTTCTCCGGCTCAACTACTTCGTGCGCGTGAAGCGCCGGGAAGTACCTCTGACCAAGCGGAACGTCCTGCGACGTGACGGAAGCACCTGCCAGTACTGCGGCAAGCGGGGTGCAGTGATGACCACCGATCACGTCATCCCCAAATCCTCCAGCGGCACGGATACCTGGGAGAACCTGGTTTGCGCCTGTACTGAGTGCAACTCGCGCAAGGGCAACATGACGCCGGCGCAGGCGATGATGCCGTTGCGCCGGAAGCCCAAGAAGCCACACTATTTCACCTTCGCCATCGCCAGTCTGGGCGACGTGCCCGACGGCTGGCGGCAATACCTGTTCATGAGTTGAGGCGCGCCCCGCGCACCGGGAACAGCCCAGCGATGTCAATCTGGAGTGACGTCCGGGTCGTGCCTGGCCGGTTGTTCTGGTCGACGCTGCTCGTCTGCAGCACTGCTGTGGCGCAAACCGCTTCCGGCAATGGGAGTGTCGCCGCGGCAGGATTCGATTCGCTCTCCGCAGGAAGTCTGGGGCAGTCGTCGGTCGGCGGGTGGCGCATCGAAGGTGACACAATCATCATCGACGACGGGCTGATCCGCTCGCTGCCCGGACGGGGAGCCTTGTTCGACCGGGCGGCCGTGGACCGCGCCGCGGCAGTCGTGCTCGCGGCCTGCGAGAACAGCGGTTACCCTTTCGCCGTCGTGACGCCGCTGTCGCTCTTACAGGAGAGCGGATTCGTTTTTCCTACCCTCCGGGTCGTGTCCGGTCCCAAGGTCGAGGTCCGCTACCTTGAGTTCTCCGGCAAACCCGGCACCAAACCCGGGCTGCTGGAGCGCGTTGCCGGCTTCTCGCCGGGCACCTACTCGCAGACCTCAGCTGCTCGCTGGCGCCTCAACCTGGAGCGGAGCGGGCTCGTGGTCGTAGACTCGCAGGCGATAGTCGGCGATGAGCGTGCGTACGGATTCAGGTATTGGGTGACCGGTCTGAACGTCAACCGCGCCAGCGGTGTCGCAGGCTTTTCGCCTTCAGACCGGAAACTCACCGGCGTTCTGCTGGTGTCGTTCCGCAATCTCTTTGACACGGGCCGGAGGCTGGAGGCGGGCTGGCAGTCGGCGTACTCCCGGACCAGCTACCGCCTGAGCTACACCGAGCCTTGGGTGCTTGGGACGACTATCGACCTGACAGCGAACGCACGACAGCAGACGATTGACACAACGTCGGCAGAGACGAACCTGGCATTGTCGGCCAGGGTTCGGGCCGCCGCGTTGACGACGGTTAGTTTCGAGACCGGTTATGATCGGCTTACCGATGCAGTGAGCCGGACGCGCGCCAACGTGGTCTGGGCCGGTACGGGCGTGCTTCTGGACTCGCGTGACTTCCCGGCCAACCCGCGCAGCGGAATCCGGTTGAGCGCGTTGACCAAGGTCGGCAACCGGTCGACCGATTCCGCAGGTTCCGACGGCGTCGCGCACGTTGAGCTTGGCCTGAACGGAATTCTGCCCTGTGCGCGGAACCTCGCCTGGTCGAGCATGGTCGGACTGCGGGCGGTCTACTCGGCTGCGGCGCTGACCGAGTCCGAGCTCTACTTCCTGGGCGGGCCGGGTACGGTGCGCGGCTACCGGGAAGAGGAGTTCGCCTCGGCCCGGGTCGGCTGGTTCTGGACCGAGCTGCGCCACAGCCTGGAGCGTGCATCGAGCGTGTATCCTTTCCTTGATGTAGGTGTCTATCAGGACCCGCTCGGCTGGCAGGTGAAGCCGGGATATGGGGCAGGTACGAGTGTGGCCACGCAGGTCGGCATCTTCGGTCTCGACTATGGGGTTGCGTTCCGCGACAACCCGTTGCGGGGTAAAGTACACCTGCGCTATGACGTGACGTTCTAGGAGATGCCCAATTGCCAATTACTAACTCCCAACGAATGACCAACTGCGGAGGACAGCCGACAAAACCTCCCAGCATTGGACATTCGTTAGTAATCGGGACTTGGGCATTGGGAATCCTATCCCCAAGATTGGAGGTTGACTATGAGTATCCTTGAAGCGTTGTTGCTGGGTCTGATCCAGGGCATCACCGAGTTCCTTCCGGTCTCCAGTTCCGGGCATCTGGCCGTGCTTGAGCATCTCTGGAAGCTGCCGGCCGAGTCCCGGCTGCCGCTGACAACTATGCTGCATGGTGCCACGGCACTCTCGGTCATCTTCTACTTCGCTCCTCTCCTGGCAAAGCTCATCCGCGGGCTATGGGTTCGCGACGCCGCGCGGAGAAGTGGGAGCTGGCGGATGGCGGCGTTCATCCTGCTCGCCTCAATCCCGGCCGGGCTGATAGGCGTCACGTTCAGTGACATCATTGACCGTGCGTTTACCAACCCCTTGCTGGTCGGCCTTATGCTCTTGGTAACCGGCGGGGTCTTGTTCGGCACCCGGTACTCGCAGCCCCAGGGCCGATCCGGCTGGCTGCGTGCACTGCTGGTGGGTTGTGGGCAGGCAATCGCGATTCTGCCGGGCATTTCGCGGTCCGGCGCGACGATTGCCACCGGGCTGTACCTGGGCATGGAGCGGAAGGAGGCGTTCGAGTTCTCTTTCCTACTGGCGATTCCCGCCGTCACCGGGGCCTTCTTTCTGGAGGCCCGAAAGGTAGACCTTGCGGTAATCAACCCGACTGCCCTTGCCGTGGGCATGGTGGCGGCATTCGTCTCCGGTCTGGCAGCTCTCTACGCGCTGGCCCGTTTCGTCACCGGCCGGAAGCTCCACTGGTTCGCGTTCTACTGCTGGCTGGCCGGGCTGGCGACGATTCTGTTCGTGCGGTAGCGTCTGCAAGAGCCCGGGACACGATCCGAAACTGCGGAGGTCCGGCCGCAGCGGTCCTTTCGGACAGCGCAGCCCTGTCCCTTCGCTAGCAGAGCTGGCGCGTTTCCGTGTTGGTGATTTCGACGCGGCGGTCTCGATCGATGTACTCGGTGAGTTTCGACATGCTGCTCTGCAGCATGCGCCAGTTGGTGTTGACCAGCACGATTGCCAATTGCGCCCGCTGCCACTGATCCTGGTACTCCACCTCGGCAATCGCGATATTGAACTGACGGCGCAACCGCTCAGAGAGGCTGGAGAGTACGCGGCGCTTATCCTTGAGGGACTGGCTCTCAGCGATGTAGCAGTCGAGAAGGAGCAGGCCGACGGTCACCGCTAGTTGGGAGTTAGTAGTTAGTAGTTAGGAGTTAGGAGCCGGAAGGTGGCAGCTTTGGGCCTCACTGATAACTGCTAACTCCTAACGCCTAACTGGTTCTTTTGACTTCCTCGACCTTGTAGAAATCGAGGGTGTCACCTTCGGCCAGGTCGTCAGCGCCTTCGATGCCGATCCCGCACTCGTACCCGGTTTCTACTTCCTTGACGTCGTCCTTGAAGCGCTTGAGCGAGGTGACCTTGCCGTTGTAGATCTCCTTGCCGCCCCGCATGACCCGAACCATCGCATCGCGCGGGATCTTGCCATTGGTGCAGTATGAGCCGGCAATCGTGCCCCTTTTGGGCACGCGGATGATCTGCCGGATCTCGGCCGACCCGAGATCGACTTCCTTCTTCTCCGGCTCGAGCATGCCGAGCATCGCGGCCCGGATATCCTCGATGGCGGCGTAGATGATCCGGTAGGTGCGGATTTCGATGCCCTCTTTGTCGGCCATCAGCTTGGCGTCGGTCAGCGGTTTGACGTGGAAGCCGACGATAATGGCTTCCGAAGCCTGCGCCAGCAACACGTCGCTCTGGTTTATCGGGCCGACCCCGGAATGAATCACGCGCACCCGGATGTCTTCGATGGACTGGCCCTCGAGCGAGTCGCGCAGCGCCTCGGCCGACCCGGACACGTCGGCCTTGATGACGATGTTCAGATCTTTGATCTTTCCCTCAGCGATGCGTTCCTGGATCGCCTCGAGCGACACCTTGGGTTTGCTGGCCGAGAGGATTCGGTCGCGCTTGGCCAGGAACCGGCGCTGGGCTGTATCGCGCGCCGTCCGCTCGTCTTCGACGACGTCGAAACGGTCACCAGCCTGGGGCAGGCCGGAGAACCCGAGTACCTGCACCGGAATTGACGGTGTGGCTTCGGACATCGCCTTGAAGCCGTCGTCCAGCAGGTCGCGTACGTGGCCGAAAAACTCGGCGGAGACGAAGGGGTCACCCTTGCGTAGAGTCCCTTCTTCAACCAGCACTGTGGCGATGCTGCCCCGGCCGCGGTCGACCCGAGCTTCGATGACGACACCGCGAGCCGGTCCGGCGTACGGCGCTTTCAGGTCGAGTTCCAGCGCCAGGACCGAGATCGCGTCGAGGAGAGCCTCCACGCCATGGCCGGAGATCGCCGAAGTCTCGATGCAGAGGGTGTCGCCACCGTAACCTTCGACCTTCACGCCGTGCTGCGCGAGTTGAGCCTTGACCCGGTCCGGGTTGGCATCGGCCAGGTCAGACTTGGTGATGGCGACGATGATCGGCACTCCGGCGGCGCGGGCGTGGTCGAGGGCCTCAAGTGTCTGGGGCATGATGCCTTCGGTCGAAGCAACCACCAAAACGGCGATGTCGGTAACCTGGGCGCCGCGGGCCCGCATGGCGGTGAATGCCTCGTGGCCCGGCGTGTCGAGGAACACGATCGGCTTGTTCTGGTAGCTCGCCACGTAGGCGCCGGTGTGCTGGGTGATGCGGCCGACTTCGCTCTCGACCACCTTGGTCTTCCGGATGTAGTCGAGCAGCGCGGTCTTGCCGTGGTCGACGTGACCCATAACAACCACAATCGGCGGCCGTGGTTTGTGCTCGCCGCGTTCGACTACGGCCTCGACTTCAGTTTCCTGCTCGACCGGCACCCCGAACGCGTCGGCAATCAGCGTGATGGTTTCGAGGTCGAGTCGCTGGTTCAGGGTCGCCAGCATACCCATACCCATGGTTTTCTTGATGACGTCGGAAGCCGTTACGCCCAGGGCATGGGCCAGTTCGGCGACGGTCATGTACGCGCTGATTCTGACCGCTGGCCGAGCCGCAGGCTGGGCGGCAGTCGGAACCTCGCGCACCGGCTTGCGGTGCTTTATCTCGCGACCCTCGATCTTCTGCAGCGTGTGCTTGACGTTCTGGGCCACCTTCGAAGGTTCGGCCTGCGGCCGCGGCTGGCTCGGGGGAGGGGCGGTGCGGGTACGGCGGATCTGGTCCTTGAACTGATGTTTCTCGTTCTTCAGCTTCAGCTTGGCGGCCTCGAACTCGGCGTCGGTGATGTAGGAGGTGTAGCCGCGCGGCGGGAAGTTCAATTCCTTGAGCACCCGGATCAGGCCCTCGCTCGAAAGCCCGAGCTGTCGGGCCGCGTCAAAGACCTTGAGCTTCGCCATTCTGGCGTCAGGCCTCAGGCGTCGGAGTCGGCGACGGGCCGGACTCCGGAGCCGTTGCTGCCGGCGTTTCAGGCGACGGGGCAGATGCCGGCGTCGCGGGCTGCGGCGGCGGAGTGAATACCGGCTTGCCCTCGTGCACGCGCCAGACCGCGTCACGCGCCTGCTGCTTAAGCGGCTCGACGGCCTCGGGAGCAAGCTCGGTGATGCGGGCGAGGTCCTCAGGCGTGGCGTTCAAAAGGTCGAACGCGCTGCCGAGTCCGGCGCCGGTCAACTTCGCCATGAGCGCTTCTTCGAGTGCGAGCTTGGCCAGCGGAATCGCGCCGGCCTTGCTCATAATGATACGGTTGCGGTAGTCGGTCTCTTTCAAAACCTCGATCTTCACGCCACAGAGCAGGCTGGCGAGCCAGACGTTCTGGCCCTTCTTCCCGATGGCAATCGAGAACTCGGCGTCAGGGACCACGACAATGTGGGTGTCTCCTTCCTTGAGTACGAGGGCGACTTTGGCCGGACCCAGCGCCCTGGAGATGAAGACCTGCTGGTCCTTGCTCCACTGGACGATGTCTACCTTCTCGCCCGAGAGCTCCTTGATTATGTTCTCGATGCGCGACTTGCGGTACCCGACGCAGGCGCCGACCGGGTCGACTTTTTCGTCGAGTGACGTGACCGCGACCTTGGAACGGAAGCCCGGTGAACGGGCGATGCCCTTGATCTCCACGACCGCCTCGCGGATTTCCGGCACCTCGCGGGCCAGCAGCTTCCGCAGAAACTCAGGATGGGTGCGCGAAAGATAGACGCGCGGGCCGATGGGCGTCTTCTCAACCCGGTTGACGTAGGCCTTGATCGGTAGTCCCTGGCGATAGTGGTCCGCCTTGAGCTGCTCGTGGTTGGGGAGCGCCGCCTCAATCAAGCCGAGGTTGATGATGATCTCGTCGCGGCCGATCTTCTGGATGGTGCCGGTGACGATTTCGCCCTTCTTCTTGCAGAACTCGTCGTAGAGCTTGGTGCGTTCGGCCTCGCGCAACTTCAGCACCAGTTCGTCCGAAGCCTTGCGGATGGCGATCCGGCCCAACTCGTCGAGTGGTACCTCGACCCGCATCATGTCGCCAGCCTGGGCCGACGCGCTTATCGCCTGGGCGTCGCCGACCGAGATTTCGCGGGCGGTGCTGGCGACGCGTTCGACCACATTCTTGGCGAGGAAGACGCGGATGTCGCCGGTCTCGGCAGTGATTTCGGCGTCGGCTTCGGTGTCCGGACCATAGCGCCGGCGCAGGCCCGCGACGATGCTGGCGCGCAGGGTTTCGCAGACGTAGGTGACATCAACGTTGCGTATCCGAGCAATCTGGACGATAAGGTTGGCAATTTCCTTGTTCATTGGTTCCTCTCGACAGGGTTCAGGGGGTCCAGGATTCGAGGATTCGAGTGCAGCTCCTGATTCCGGGATTCTCTGGATCCGTGACCCCGTCCTGCGCGGGACGCGAAGAGCTCGCAGTCCGGGACTCTTATGTGTGCCTCGCGTATCTCGCTGAAGGCGATCTCTCGCGTGAGTTCGCTGTCCGAAGTTCGGCGCTCGGCGTTCGGCGTTCGGACTTTGATGGTAATTCCGCTCGGCCCGGCCGCCTCGACCACTCCCTCGACCCAGCCGTCACGCGCCAGCACCTTGACGTGCTGGTTCAGGGCTTTAGCATAGTCCTGCGGCTGATACAGCCGGCGCTCGATGCCCGGCGTCGAGACCTCGAGCGTGTACTGGCGGCGCTGGAAGTCGGCGGCGTCGAGCCGCGTCGAGAGCGCGTGCGAGAACTCGGAGCAGGCCCGGACCGACGCGCCGGACTGGCTCTCTACCTGCACGCGCAACTCACGGCCGCTGATTTCGGCGTGATAGACTTCCACGCCGGTATCACGGGCCGCGGCTGCAATCAGCTCGAGCACTTCCGGAGGCACTTGACTAGCCATCTTTCGGATTATAGCCCGTGAGTGCACTGAGTCAACTATCGCGGGCGAGTGCGACGATTCGCCCGGCTCCTCTGCGTTTGTCTAATCTATTGACAGAGCTTGGGTTAGACGTGACCTGCTGTGACGCGAGAGCCTCGGCCCCGCCCACAGACCATCTCACGCTCCATTGCTGCTGGATCCGACTGGACGTTCGGCGGCTACGCGGCGCGTGTCAGCGCGGCAAGTCCGGATGTGCTGCTACTTGTCGGCGGTGCGGTTCGCTTCAGAATGCGGCAGGCCGACTTCGTACAGGAAGTCGGGCGAGAAGTCGGCGCCGTTTTCCCAGACGACGGTGTCGATGTCCTCATTATGGCCGTGATAGTATTCCTCCGAACTGCTTTCCGGACAGCTTGCCGAGCTGCCTCCCAAACAGCCGGTCCGTTGGGGGGTGCGGCAGGAGAGCGCCTTGGTCCCTCCTCCGGTGGCAGATCTGCAGGTCTGCGCGCCAGCAGGAGCCCGGTGGCTAGTCGATGACCTGTCGGGAATTGAACAGGCAAGAGCACGCCAGAGGCGCCAGAATTGCTTTGGCTCGGAACACGCGTGTCTGGATAGACCGGCCAGGTCGGAGTAGTCGCTGTGCTTGACAGGAGCACAGTTCGGTCTAGGCTTGAGACGCAGTGACGAAGAACCTGACGGCCGTCGCATTCGGTATTGCCTTGCTGCTGGCGTGTGACCGGCAGGTTCCCGTGGACTATTTTCCACTTCGGGTCGGGCAGCAACGGGCGATGAGGGTGTACACCCGGATGATCGAAGGTACCGACACGACCGAGACGACCGAGGTGAGGATTGTTGAGAGAGTTCATGGCCTTAGGGACGTGCCCGGGGTCGGCAGGTGCTGGGTCGTGGAGTCACCGCGGGACACGGGGTCCTCATCCTACACGTTCTTCCGTAAGAGCGACGACGGCGTGGTCCAGCTCATGCCGTCCGGCGAGGACAAGCCTCCGGTCGAGATCCTCTACCTGGCATTGCCGCTCGTGAAGGGACTGAAGTGGTACGATACCAAGGCGCAGGGTGAGGTCATGGAAGTCACAGCGATGGAAACGGTGAGGGTTCGAGCCGGCACCTATCCGGACTGCTATGTAATTGCCGTGAAGAGCACCCGCACGGGCTGGAGCATGAAGCAGTGGCTGGCCCCGAACGTTGGCGCGGTCAGATGGGAAAACCGCGCCTACTGGACAGGCAAGAGCGGCGAGAAGCGCGAGGTGCTGAAACTGGCCGAACTCGTCGCGTTCAAGGTTCCGAGGGATTCCGGCGAGTAGTCCGGCCGGTCCAATCTCGTGACGGACTTCGCGCGCCAGGTTCGGATGGGCCTCAGACACCCCGTCTACGCTGTGGTTCTGTGCGCGCTCGTCGCGGTGCTCGTCTACATTCCCACCCTGAAGTACCAGCTGGTCTGGGATGACCTCGGCATAGTGGTGCAGAACCAGTCGTCGCCGCTCCAGTCCTTTGCCCGTTCTTTCTGGTATGGCGGCGGAGCCGGAGTGCTGGGAGACGATCCGTACTATCGCCCGCTGGTGAACTTCAGCCTGGGGGTGGATGAGTTGATCGCCGGGCACCGAGCTTGGTACTTCCACATGGTGAACGTGCTATTGCACGCGGTCCTGGTGTGCCTGGCCTGCGTCGTGGTCTGGCAGTTGTTCGGTTCTGTCCAGGCGGTACTGGTTGCCGGCATGGTGGGCGCGGTACACCCGTTCGCAGCGGACAGCGTTGCCTATGTCAGCGGTCGTACCGATCTGCTGGCAGGCGCCGGGTTGCTGGTCGCTCTCCTCGGTCTTCTGCGATTGCAGAAGCGGCACGACTGGGCCGCCGTCGCGATGATATGGGCCGGGTTTGCCGTCGGGGTGCTCTCCAAAGAAACTGCTGTCATGTTCGCCGTGGTTGCCGGAGTCTGGGTGCTAGGTCCCGGGCTGAGGCGAGCGCGTCGCACAGACTGGATTGCTCTAGCTGGCGTGTGCTTTCTCTTTGTGGCCTATGTTGCCGCTCGCTACGCCGTACTGGGAAACGCGGTTGGTACCGGGGTCGGAAGCAGCGGCGGGGCGTGGCTGGTGCTGTCGCTGGACAACTTCGGACGACTGCTGTTGAGGTCGGTGTGGCCCTGGGGGCAGGGGGTGTTTGTCTGGTCCACGGCAGGTTCCGGCCGGCTCTCTTGGTTTGTCGTCGTCAGTTTCTTGTACATGGCGTTGCCGCTAGTGCTGCGACGGATGCGCCAGTCACGCGAAGCTCTTCTTTTCTGGTTCTGGGGGCTAGTGATGCTGCTGCCCTTCGCGGGGTTCGCCGGGTTCGGTCCGGTCGGCAGGCTCTTGTATGTCCCGGGTATCGGGTTCGTGTTGCTCGCGCTGTACGCAGGCCGCGAAGGGACAAGGGGTCATCGTGGGGCTCGGTCCGGAGCGGTCGTCATCACGCTCGCGTATTGCGCGCTGCTCGCGCTGATTGCTCTGCCTCAGCGCATGAGGGTCTGGCAGGACGGCAACACCCTGTTCAGCAGGATGATACAGGAGGCGCCACTGTACCCGGCAGGCCACTTCAATCGTGCCCATGATCTGCGCCGGCGCGCGGACGTCGACGGAGCAATCGCCGAGTACCGGAGGGCGATTGAGTTGGATCCGAGCATGGCACTCGCGTACTCCAACCTCGGCGCACTGCTGCAATCCAGGGGCGAACTGGCAGAAGCAGAGTCTCTCTATCTGAGGACGATAGGCCTCCGGCCCAACTACGCCCTGGCCTGGAACAACCTCGCCATCGTCCGCTACAAGCGAGGTGACGGTGCCGGCGCAGTACACGCTTTTCGCCGCGCCATCCAGCTGAAGCCGGATGATGCCGGCGCCGTGTACAATCTGGGCCGGGTCTATCAACAGGCCGGGATTGCAGACTCGGCCGCGTCGATGTTCCGACGCGCCTATCGGCTTGACCCGGGCAATCCCCAGATCAGGGCCTCGTATGAGCAGACACACGGGCAGGGGCCATGAGTCGGCGGACGCCGGCCGGGTGTCTGTCTACACCCGGGGCGATCGAAGGCAAGCAGGGAGATGGTGACGCAAGGTGGTGGCAGAGTGGGGAGAGCGGGAATCGGTAGAAAGCAGCAATTCAAGTGTTGACAAGTAGCGCTATTTGGCTATATTGTGCAGCTTTCGCTAGGATGGCGACCGGGCCAAGTTAAAGGCCCCTTTTACAACCGGCTGAAGCGGAAAGGCAGACGAGCTAGACTCGACGACTTTGTTTCGTCGCGTGAGAACGATATGAGTTTGATAAGAAGTGCAAAGAAGATACGCATCAAGCTGAAGGCGTACGACCACCGTATCCTTGACCAGAGCGCCAAGGACATCGTGGACGTCGCGAAGCGCACCGGAGCCCAGGTTTCCGGACCAGTGCCGCTTCCGACCAAGCGTACGTTGTTCACCGTGCTTCGGTCGCCTCACGTTGATAAGAAGTCCCGCGAGCAATTTGAACTGCGAGTGCACAAGCGTCTGATAGAGATATCCAACGCTACGGCAGAAATGGTCGATGCCTTGATGAAGCTGGAAGTGCCGGCGGGGGTAGAGGTGGAGATCAAGTCGGCATGAAAGCACTCATCGGTCAGAAAGGCATCATGGCCCAGCTCTACGATGAGAGGGGCGTAGTTGTGCCGGCGACCGAGGTGAAGGTCGGCGAGTGCGTTGTCGTCGGAAAGCGCACGCAGGAGCTGAACGGCTACGAGGCGCTTCAGATCGGCTTCGGAGCGGTGTCGAAGCGCAAGTCTAAGAAGTCGCTGCTTGGCTTCTACAAGAAAGCAGGAGTGCCGCCAGCCAGATCCCTGCAGGAGATACTGGTTGACAAGATTGCCGACTACCATGTCGGTCAGAAGCTGGGCGTGGACGTGTTTGCCCTGGGCGACCGGGTGCACGTGACCGGCATCACTCGGGGACGGGGGTTCACCGGGGGAATGAAGCGCTGGGGTTGGCACGGCGGCCCGGCCTCGCACGGCTCGATGTTCAGTCGCAGAATCGGTTCGCTTGGTTCGGGTACGACCCCGGGACGCCCGCTGAAGGGGCGGACAGGGGCAGGTCACTACGGTGTCGAACAGGTCACAATCCGGAACTTGTCAATCGTCAAGCTCGATCGCGAGAAGGGCGTGTTGTACGTGAACGGTGCGATACCCGGCTTCCGAGGGAGTCTGGTTCTGATCAGGAAGAGGGCGTAGACCGTGGATCTGCTGACGATAACCGGCGCGGTGAAGGGGCAAGTCGAGTTGCCGGCCGCGTTGTTTGACCAGAAGGGCAAGAAGGGCCTGGTGTGGGAGTCGGTCAAGTGCTATCTGGCGAACCAGCGTCAGGGCAACGCCTGCACCAAGACCCGGGCCGAAGTCTCCGGCACCGGCAAGAAGCCGCACCGCCAGAAGCATACTGGCCATGCGCGCCAGGGATCGAGACGCTCGCCGCAATTCGTTGGCGGTGGTATTGCCTGGGGTGCCAGGCCTCGAGACTACTACTACGAGCTGCCCAAGAAACTCCGACGTCAGGCGCTGGCGCTGGCTCTGAGCGCGAGGAAGGGCGAGGAGGCGGTCACGGTAGTAGAGGATTTCGAACTGCCTCAGCCCAAGACGAGTGAGATGGTCAAAGTGCTCAAGGGACTGAATCTCAACGGCAAGGTGCTGCTGCTTACTGGCGCAGCTTCCGAGACCCTGAAACGCGCCAGTAGGAATCTGCCGGGCTTGACCGTAACAACCGCGCGGCTGGTAAACACATATGACGTTGTCTCACATGAGCGGATTGTACTCACCGAGTCGGCCCTGAAGCAGCTTGAGACGAGGGCGATATGACTGAGCCTACCCGAGTAGTCTTGAGCCACGTGGTAACAGAGAAGGCGGAGCGGCTCAAGGCTGAGCAGTCGCGGTACACGTTCAAGGTGTCACCAACCGCCAACAAGATTGAGATTCGTGATGCGGTTGAGCGGCTTTTCAAGGTCCACGTGCGCGAGGTTCGGGTAATGAACTACCTGGGCAAGATGCGGCGCATGGGTAGGTTCGCGGGCCGCCGTTCGGACTGGAAGAAGGCGGTGGTGACTCTCAAGCAGGGGGAGCGAATCGAGAGTCTGGAGCGCTAGATGGGCATCAAGACCTACCGCCCGATGACACCTTCTCGGCGCTACTACATGGTGGATACGTTCGACGACATCACCCGCCAGAAGCCACACGCATCACTGCTGAGACCGCTACCCAAGTCTGGCGGCAGGAACAACACCGGCCGGAAGACGAACAAGTGGATAGGCGGAGGCGAGAAGCAGCAGTACCGGGTTATAGACTTTCTTCGCGACAAGACCGGGATTCCGGGCAAGGTCGTTTCAGTCGAGTATGACCCCAATCGAACTCCCAGAATCGCACTGGTCTGCTACGCTGACGGTGAGTATCGCTACATTCTCTGCTCCCAAGGAATGAAGGTGGGGGACACCGTTGGTTCGGGCAGCGGCCTGCCGATCCGCGATGGCAACGCGATGCCGCTCTCGGAAGTGCCGGTCGGGGTCGAGATTCACAACCTGCAACTCTACCCGCGCAGTCGTTCGTTCCTGGTGCGTTCGGCGGGAACGGCTGCCCAGTTGCTGAACAAAGAGGAAGACATGGCAGTCATCAAGCTGCCGTCCGGAGAGATCCGGCGGTTCCATCTTGCCTGCATGGCGACCGTGGGGAGGCTGTCTTGTCCTGAGCACAAGGACATTTCCATCGGCAAGGCCGGCCGGTCTCGTCATATGGGCATCAGACCGGTGTCGCGAGCCGTCGCCATGAACCCGATTGACCACCCTATGGGCGGTGGTGAGGGAAAGAGCTCTGGCGGCCGACATCCCTGCTCCGAACGCGGGATTCCGGCCAAGGGCTACAAGACCCGCAACCGAAAGAAGAAGTCGAGCCGTATGATCGTCCAGAGGAGAAAGAGATAGTGGGGCGTTCAATCAAGAAGGGCCCGTACATCGATCAGAAGCTCTTCCGCCGTGTGCGCCAGCAAGTTGAGGCTGGCGAGAAGAGGACGGTCAAGACCTATGCCCGCCGGAGCGTTATTCCTCCCGAGTTCGTCGGCCACACGATCGCGGTTCACAACGGCCGACAGTTTCTGCCGGTGTACGTGACCGAGAGGATGGTGGGACACCGACTTGGTGAGTTCTCTCCGACGCGGACGTTCCGGCAGCATTCGGGCGTGCGCAAGGAAAAGGCCGAAGAGAAGAAGAGCTAGGCAACCGCGATGATAGAGGCCACAGCCATCGGTCGATTCCAGCCTGGGTCAGCCAAGAAGCTGGCGCTGGTCGCAGACTTGATTCGCGGCCGGGACGTGCCGACTGCGCTGCGTACGATGACATTCCTGGTCAAGCCTTCCAAGGCACCAATCATGAAGACGTTGCGCTCGGCCGTTGCCAATGCCATCGTGAAGGCAGGCAAGGCGAAGCTGAAGGAAGAGGACCTGGTCGTTGCTGAGGTGCGTGTGGACCAGGGGCCGATTCTCAAGCCCAGACGCTGGCAGCCCGGTCCGCGCGGTATGGCAACGCCGATTCGAAAGCCGACGGTCCACGTCCGGGTCCGGGTCGCTACCAAAAAGGGAGTAAGAGTCTAGATGGGACAGAAGACGCACCCGATCGGGTTCCGGCTCGGGATAAGCAAGGACTGGAAGTCATCCTGGTTCTCGAAGCGGGGCTACAGCGCATACCTGCACGAGGACCTGAAGGTACGCCGCTACATCGAGACGAAGCTTGCCGATGCCATGATTTCCGATGTCCTGATCAAGCGAGTGGCCAACAGGACCACAGTGACCGTTTTCACGGCGCGGCCGGGGATGGTGTTTGGTACGCGCCGTCAGGCACTGGACGGGTTGCGTGAGGAACTTAAGGCACTGATCGGGCGAGATGTGCAGATCATGGTCGAGGTCGTGCGGGTGCCGGAACTTGAATCCAAATTGGTCGCCCAGAACGTGGCGAGGCAACTTGAGCAGCGAGTCGCGCATCGCCGGGCTATGAAGCGGGCCGTGACCCAGGCGATGCGGCTTGGCGCCCCGGGCATCAAGGTGATGGTGGCAGGTCGCCTCGGTGGGCACGAGATCGCCCGGACGGAGTGGTATCGCGAAGGCCGCGTACCCCTGCATACACTGAAAGCCGACATCGACTATGCTACCGACGTTGCCAAGACTATTGCCGGTACCGTGGGCGTCAAGGTCTGGATCTACAAAGGCGACGCAGGTGTAGGTGAGAGGGCATAGAGCATGTTGATGCCGAAGCGAGTGAAGTACCGCCGCGCGATGCGGGGTCGGATGAGCGGAAAGGCCACGCGTGCGAACCGCGTCGACTTCGGTGATCAGGGATTGATGGCACTGGAGCCATGCTGGATTACGGCACGCCAGATAGAAGCCGCGAGGATATGCCTTTCCAAGTCGCTCAAGCGAGCCGGCAAGATGTGGATAAGGATCTTTCCAGACAAGCCGGTGTCCAAGAAGGCCGCCGAATCCCGAATGGGAAAAGGCAAGGGAACGCCGGAGTTCTGGGTAGCGGTGGTGAAACCGGGTACCGTGATGTTCGAGCTGGGAGGTCTAACCCAGGCCGAATCCAACGTGGCCCTGCGTCAGGCCGGCAGCAAGATGCCGTGCCGCACCCGGGTAGTGATTCGTGGAGAGATGAGTTATGAAGGCTTCTGAGTTGCGCGAGATGACGCAGGATGAGATTCGACGAAAGCTGGCCGAGCTGCGTGATGAGCAGTTCAAGCTCAGGCTGCGCCGGTCTGCCGAGCAGCTGCCGAATCCGCTCCGGCTGCGGTTGCTGAGACGAGATGTTGCCCGTTGCCTGACTGTTTTGCGCGCCAAGGAAATGGAAACGGAGTCCGCGGAGAAGAAGAATGCTTGAGAATCGGCGTAAAGTCGTAGGCAAAGTGGCGTCGGCCAAGATGCAGAAGACGGTTGTCGTTACCGTACAGCGTCTGGAGCTGCATCCCAAGTATAAGAAGTATATTCGCAAGCGGACAAAGCTATACGCGCATGACGAACGTGCCGAGTGCAAAGAGGGTGATCGCGTTGAGCTCATCGAGACCAGGCCGATGTCCAGAATGAAGCGCTGGCGGGTGGTGAAGAAGCTATGATTCAGGATTTCAGCCGACTCGTGGTGACTGACAATTCCGGAGCCCGGCTGGCGATGGTGATCAGGGTCTACGGTGGTTCGCGGCGCAGGTTCGGCTGGCTGGGCGACACGGTGATGGTTACGGTCAAGGACGCTCTGCCGAACGGTACGGTCAAAGCCGGGGAGAAGTCCAAGGCTATCGTCGTGCGCTGCCGCAAGGAGCACAGACGCCCGGACGGAACCTACGTGCGCTTTGACGACAACGCATGCGTGCTGGTTGATGAGAAGGGCGAGCCGAAGGGTACGCGCGTTTTCGGACCCGTGGCGCGCGAATTGCGAGAGCGGAAGTACACGAAGATTGTCTCGCTGGCTGCAGAGGTGGTTTGATATGCACCTGCGCAAAGGCGATTTGGTTGAGGTCCTTGCCGGTGAAGAGCGGGGTCGTCGAGGCAAGGTCCTGCGCCTGAAAATGGACAAGGACAGCTGCCGGTACCGCATCTTTGTTGAGGGTCTCAACCTCTCCAAGAAGCACCAGCGTGCCCGCGGCGCGGGCAAGCCGGGCGGGATTGTCGACCTGCCCAACGCTTTGGATGCTTCCAATGTCGCGCTTCTGTGTCCCAAGTGCGGCAAGCGGACCAAGGTGCGACGGGAGCCACATGAGGGTCGGCGTGTGCGCATCTGCCGGAAGTGCGAAGAGATTATTGACGTATGACACCCAGGCTAAAGCAGGACTACCTGAAGCGCGTCGTGCCGGCGATGACGGTGCGTTTCGGCTACAAGAACCGACACCAGGTTCCGCGTCTGCTGAAGGTCGTGGTCAATACGACGACCAAGGATGCCGTCGCCGACGGGAAGGTGCTTGACCTGATCAGTGAGGATATCGGCGTAATTACCGGCCAGAGGCCCTGTCGCACCGTGGCGAAGCGCGACCTCTCAACGTACAAGATCCGTTCAGGTATGCCGCTGGGCGTGAAGGTGACGCTCCGGGGAGACCGGATGTTTGAGTTCATAGACCGCCTGTTCAACTTCGCCTCACCCCGGATCCGTGACTTCCATGGGTTCAAGCCGGACTCATTCGACGGGCGGGGAGGCTACAGTATGGGACTACAGGAGCAGGCGATATTCCCGGAGCTGGAAGTCTCCAAGGTGAAGAAGATATTTGGCATGAACATTACTTTCCATACTTCCGCCAAGCATGACGACGAGGCCCGGGCCTTGCTCGCCGAACTCGGGCTGCCGTTCGCCAAGGGTAAGTAGAGATGGCGCGCCGCTGCTGGATCGTCAAGTCAGGACAAGAGCCGAAGTTCAAGGTGCGAAAGCACAATCGGTGTCAGCGCTGCTTCCGCTCCCGTGCGGTCTACCGCGAATTCATGCTCTGCCGACTTTGCTTCCGCGACCTCGCTCTGCGAGGCGAGATACCGGGTTTGCGCAAGGCGACCTGGTGAGGAGGGGTTTTGGACGCGTTTGCTGATTTCTTGACCCGCATCCGGAACGGCTTCCGCATCCGGCAGAGGGAAGTTTCCGCACCGTACGCGCGTATGAAGTACGAGCTTGCCCGCGTGCTTCTGGAGGAAGGCTTCATCAGCAATTTCCAGGTTGAGGGCGAGGGTCACCACAAGCGCATCATAATCAGCTTGAAGTACGACGAGGATGGTGCGTCGGTGATTCGTGGCATCGAGATGATATCCCGTCAGAGCCGCCGGCTGCATGTCGGGGTCGACCAGATTCCCAAGGTCATTGGCGGTCTGGGCGTCGCGGTTCTAACGACGTCGCGGGGAGTGATGACTGACCGCGACGCGCGCCGCAAGCGTGTCGGCGGAGAGCCAATCTGCAAGGTCTGGTAGCTATGGCCAAGTCGTATCGATCACTGGCGATTCCGGCGGGTGTGGAAGTGAAGGTCCAGCCTGGCCAGGTAGCCGTCAAAGGCAAGCTGGGGGCTTTGGTGGTGAACGTTCTCCCGGGCCTCACGGTGAAGGTCGCCGACGGCCAGGTGGTGGTGGACTGTGAGCCGTCCGTGCCTCGGGTCCATGTTGGCTCTCTGCGGGCCCACATCGGCAATGCCTTCGTGGGGGTGACGCAGGGCTATCAGAAGGTGCTGGAACTGCGCGGCATGGGATACAAGGCGCAAAAGACGAAGGAAGGCGTTCAGGTTTCCTGCGGTTTCTCGCATCCGGTCGACTTCAGCGCGCCTGCAGGTGTGACGATGGATGTCAGCCAAGTGCCTGATCCAGACGACACCAAGCTGCAGATGTTCGAGATAGTGGTACGCGGATCAGACCGACATGTCGTCGGTCAGTTGGCCGCCGTCATTCACGGCACCAAGCCGCCCGACGTCTATCGTGGCAAGGGCATCCGGTACAAGGGACAGCACGTGCGCAAGAAGCAGGGCAAGCGCGCGGCCGGCACCCAGACGGCCTAGTCAGCTCTTTCCGCAACCGTTGCTGGGGCTGTGGGCGTTGCTTGACTGACGCCTGCTACGGACTAGTATTCTGCGGCGAGGCCCCATCGTCTAGTCTGGTCTAGGACATTTGGTTCTCAGCCAAGAGACTGCGGTTCAAATCCGCATGGGGCTATGAGGCGGCCTTGGTGGCCGCCTTCTCTTTTGTGTCCGCGCAGGACCGGCTATGATGAACCGCGGACGTGGTGCTTGGGCGCGGGGAGATAGTCAGGCTTGAGGTTGTGCAGGCCGGCAAAGAGGTTGGTCCGGATGCGCGGGTCCTCGGCATAGAGCCTTTCCAGAAACCGGCGAACCACCCGGCGAGAACTCGAGCATTCGTACGGGCACGCGTTGCGAACCGGCCGCAGGTCAGCGTCTTTCAGGTACCGCCGTACCAGCGTCTTGTCCACATAGTAGAGCGGGCGAAGAATCACGAGCTTGCCGTCAAAGAGAGGCTGGGCCGGCAGGATGGTTCTGGCAGAGGATGTGTAGAGCAGGTTCATCAAGAAGGTCTCGTTCACGTCGTCGAGGTTGTGCGCGAGCGCGAGCTTTCTGCTGCCTGCCTTGTCGCAGTATGAGAAGAGCGCCCGGCGCCGTTCCCGCGAGCAGGTGTAACACGAGTCCTCACCGTGACGCTGCCCGTCCGCCTGCAGATCGGTTCGCAACACCTCGCACTCCACGCCGATGGCCCGGCAGGCCTTCACGACCCGCGCCGAGTTCCAGTTTTCAAACCCGGGGTGAACGTGGACCGCGCGCAGGTCCCAGCCGCGTCTGCCCGCCCGGTTCAGGGACTCCAGCAGATGAAGCAGGCAGAGGCTGTCCACGCCGCCCGAGATTCCGACCACGACTCTCTCGCCGTCTGAGATCAGCCGGTTTGAGCCGATGGTCTTGTGGACCAATCGAGCCACGCGCCTCTTGATCCAGCTCATGGAAGAGGGCGAAGTACCGGGGACAAAGGACCAGGCAAGTGAGAGAGCTGCAGAGGCGGGTCTTCGGGGCGTTCGTTTCTCAGTCCGACTTGGGAATCCGTCCTTCGGACCTGCTTTGTCACTGGTACTTGGGCTTGCTGCTATCCTACTCCGGTAGCTTCACCTGCGGGTACTTGGCCAACTGATCGTAGAAGAGCTTCTGGATCTCGGCCAGCCGTTCCTTGGTCTTGGCTTCGAAGCGGAGGACCAGGACGGCCTGCGTGTTCGATGCGCGGATCAGTCCCCACCCGTCAGGGAACACCACCCGGGCGCCGTCGATGTCTATGACCGGGTACTTCCCGCGGAAGTAGTCGCGCACCTCGCCCACGATTCTGAACTTCAGTTCCTCCGGGCACGACGCCCGCAGCTCCGGCGTGGTCGGGTACGAGGGCATTTCCGCGGCGAGGTCGGATAGCTTCCGGCCGGTGGAGGCGATGATGCTGAGCAGACGGAGGGACGCGAACAGGGCGTCGTCATATCCGTAGTAGTCGTCGGCAAAGAACATGTGGCCCGACATCTCGCCGGCCAGCAGGGCTCCCTCCTCTTTCATCTTCGCCTTGATCAGGGAATGGCCGGTCTTCCACATCAGCGGTGTGCCGCCGATCCGTTCGAGGTACTCGACCAGCGCCTGCGAGCATTTCACCTCGAAGACTATCTTCGCGCCCGGGTGTTTCTTGATGACCTCAGCGGCGCAGATGCCGAGCAGCCGGTCGCCGTACACCGACTTGCCCTTGTCATCGATGGCACCGATGCGGTCGGAGTCACCGTCATACCCGATGCCGCAGTCGAATCCTCCGGCCAGCACCAGGTCGGCGAGCTGCTTCATGTACTTCGGTACGGTCGGGTCGGGCACGTGGGCCGGGAAGTTGCCGTCCGGTTGCAGGTTGATGTATTCTGGTTCGATCCTGGTGCCGGAGAAGAGACGCTCGATCAGGACACCGGCGCAGCCGTTGCCAGGATCGAAGCCCACACGCAGCGGCCTGGAGATGGACACTTTTGACCGGACCATCTCGATATAGGCCGGGACGACATCCTTCGAGCCGAGCGTGCCCTTGCCCTGCCTGAACCTGCCTGATTCCATCAGCCGGCGCAGGAGCTGGATCTCCTCGCCGTGGATGGTGGTTTTCGCCAGGCCCACCTTGAATCCGTTATATGGCGGCGGGTTGTGACTGGCGGTCACCATTATCCCGGCGCGTGAATCGAGGAAGAACTGCGAGAAGTAGAAGACCGGGGTTGGCACGACCCCGATGTCGGTGACGTCGAGCCCGGTTGAGAGCAGGCCGTCGACAAGGGCCTTCTGGATGCGCGGGCCCGACAACCGGACATCGCGGCCGACGGGGCAGAAAGTCGCGCCGTGCTCAAGTGCGTAGGTGCCGAAGGCCTGTCCGAGCCGATGCACTTCGTCGTCGGGTAGCTCGGTTTCCGCGATGCCGCGGATGTCATATTCTCTGAAGATGAGCGGGTTCATGACTTCATCCTAGCAAAGAAGCGCTGTCAGGCAACCCGGCAATGAAACCCGGAATCCGACGTGTGACCAACAAGGCCTCAAGCAGACAGAAACACCGGAGCGAGGCTGCCCTGATGCACGCCGTCAAATCCCGATTGCCGTCCTCGGTTCGGAGCTGTGTCTGCGTTTTTCCGCGATCGATCGTTCTTCTGCTTTACGTCTGGGTGGTGAACTTCTATTCCGGTTCTCTATTGGGCGTCGGCAGGCTGGAGAGGAGAGAACCCGGAACCGGTTGAGACTCGGACCTAGGCCGTCATTCGGCGTTCTTCACCGCGTTCCCGCGCTACTTCCCGCCGCGGGTGGATGCCGGGGTGCTCTTCTTTATGAACTCCCACGCGCCCATCGATAGACGGCCCTTGATTTCGCCGCAGGCCTCAGTCACAAGGAATACCGGGTTGCCCTTCGAGCCGAAGTGCTTCACGATGCAGTTCGATATGTCGGTTGCGGTGAGTCTGGAGGTGCAGAATATGCACGTGGTAATGTATGAGTGGTAGCTGGCGATGACTTTGTCGTTGAGCAGGGCTTTGATGACCACGTTCCGATCCGGTATCGAGCCCCCGGTTACGATCATGAACAACCTCTCCTGGGGGGTCTGCTCCGTCTCGGGAGAGGCGCCGGACTCCGACGTCGGCGTGTGACCCTCGTCGTATTGCTTGCGTCTGACCGGATCGCCCAGGATGAAGAAGGCCTCGTTGAAGTGAGCAAGCCGGTCGTTCGATGCCTTCCACGCCGACGGGTCGGGAGATGTTCCCAGCCGGTCGGGGTGGGATAGCTTGACGAGCTTGATGTAGGCGGCGCGTATCTCGGAGTCGGTGGCGTCACGCGGCACTCCCAGGGTCTCGTAGCAGTCGTTAATCGGCGTTTCGTCAGGCAAGCTGACCTCTATGTGCAGCGGTGTCGTTACGGCCGGCCATCGGTCTCTCGGTCTGCAGGTAGTTCATCCGATGCGTCTCAACCACAGAAAGGTATAATAGCCCTGCAAGAACCGGCAGTCAAGGCCGCGTAGTGCTCCTTGCGTCTATGCAAACGCAGTCCCGGTTGCTGTCAGGGCACAGGTTCAGTCCGCAATTCTGTCCGGGCCTGCGGGCAGCCGGCACCCAGGATGGTATAAGCCTACGCGGCTGACGTTCTGCGCTGGTGGAAGAGGCGGCATGAGCACCGCGGGAATCGTCCATTGTCTCGCCCTGTCCGCCGAGTTGATTCAGCGACGACGGCCCAGAGCCAGTCCGATGGCGACCCCGAAGCCCATGCCGCAGCTTGCTCCCAACGTTAGCCAGAGCGCGATCTCGCCTGTGGCTACGCCCAAGGCGTCCCGGTTCCCGCACCGAAATCAATTCCCAGGCCTACGCCGAGGGCCAGATATCCGCCCGGTTTCTGCTGGTCAGCTTCGTCTACCTGCATCGCTTCTCTTTTGGCAGAGACATGCAAGATGGGGAAAGGAGTCCGAGGCGACCAGCCGGACCACGGGTCCAGAAGGCCGGTCGATGCGGCGGTCTTACTCGTATTCGGGTGGTGGCCCGAACAGGTCGATCACTTCAAACCCCAAGCCGACCGCCGCGCCCAGTTCCAGGCCCAGAAGCGCCTGATACCCGATGGCCTGAAGTCCGCCCTCCCCAACGATCAGGTGCTATAGCCTGTACAGCCCGTAGCCGACACCGACTATCGCCCCCATGATGACGAAGCGGCCGAACTTGAAGCGGGTAAGTGATTTCTGCACGTAGGCCGCCGCCATGAGAGAAAAGCCGACCGGCAGGGCATAGGTGGCCGGGCCGGCAAACGCGAGCAGGTCACCCTTCAGGGCCGTGCGGAAGAGCATCCAGAATACGATCACGGCAACAGCGTGGGCCGGCCCCTGCAGCTGCACCGAGGCATAGATGAGAGCTCCCATGAATCCGAACAGCGCGTATTCCAGCATGGTCTCGGGCAGTTGGAAGAACTGCCCCTGGTGTCTGAGGAAGCCCACGGCGGCAACTGCAATCAGTGCGACCGCGACGTAGCCGATGGTGAAGAGAAACCGGCGGACCGTCAGACTCACGCTAGTATTGTCACCTATTGGAATGGGGAGTCAAGAAGAGTCGGCTGGCGGACGTCAGCGCACGACGCAGTCCGGCCCGGCAAGTGCCTGGGCCTCGTTCCGGCCCCGGCTCGCGGTCCATCACGATCTGCCGCCGGACAACGGCAACCAGCCGGCCAGCGGCGGATACTGTTGGGTGGCCCTGACTTTGGAACTGAGAGCCGACCATTCGCGACCACTGACCGGTACCGGCTACGGACCTGTGTGTGCATGGCGCAAGCGGGAGGAGCCGTCGGGCTCCTCCCGCCTGGGTCACTGTGCTTGAGGCTATCGTGCGGTCTGTATCTTGTACGGCAACAGCCAGCCGTTGTAGTCGTAGGGCGCAACCCGGTCCATCAGCGTGTTCCTGGTCATCAGGTCGAAGATAGCGAACCTGAAGCCCGGAATCATCTGCGCGTGCCAGGTGCCCGTGAATACACCGCCTCCCTGGTTATCGAACGGCACCCTTACGAACGCCGAGCCCCAGAAGGCATGGAGCCAGGCATACCCTTCGGTCGCGTTAGTGTAGAGGGTGATATCCAACTGCTCGCCGGGAGTGAATGCTACCAGGCTGTCAACGTGGTAATAGGCAGCAAGCGGGTCGACAATCAGGATGTCGCGCAGCGAGCTGTGGATCTTCAGAGAGTCAATCCGCACCGTGCTCGTGGTCTCGGACTGGCCGTACGCCAGGGAGATCTTGTTCAGCTTCCAGCCCCGGTATGCGGCTGTATCACTGCCCTCACGCCTGAAGATCCCGTTGATCTGCACCGCCTCCTGCAGCGGCTTCGTCCATTTGGCCGCCGTCGTATCGCTGGTCATGATCCAATGGAATACCTCACCGTAGTTGTGCTGATGCCAGCCGACCCGGGCCGTATCGCCCTGGACCTGTACATCGATTGTCGCTGCGGAATCGTGGGTCTGCGGACCGCGCCACCATTTGCCCATGGTTGTGTCTTCGGACAGTTGAGCGTTCTCGGTCGAGTCGCCGGCAGTGCCGGACGTGAAGTGGGCGGGGTCCCCCTTCACCAGTGCCCGCACCGCATCCTCGTCGGTCTCGAACTCCGGCTTCTGGCAGGCAACAAAGCATGTCGCCGCGAACACGAACATCAGAGCCACTACCAGTGCTTTGCGCATCTTTCTCTCCTTTTGTGTCTCGGTCCTGCAAAGAGTATCAGCCAGCGCTGGCGGCGTGTCAAGGCCGAACGGTTCGGGGACCGGGGATTGGCTGAAAGCCGGACTATTACCTGCTGCCTTCCTGACTATCAGCCTCGCGGCTTCGCCGCGTCCAACCTGTAGTCTGGAATCCAGAACGGGATGGTTAGCTGCCCTCGGCAGCGCGATGTCCCGAAGCTACCTCAGTAGTCGGCCGTCCCTGAGTCCCCCTGGTTCCCCGTACGTTCGCCCCGCGGGGGGCGCGGGCCACCGATGCTCAACTGGACAGTGACCAGCAGTTCCTCGTAGCCCGAATCCCATCCCTTGCGGACGAAGTCCAGGTGCGGACGACACGCGATGCAGTCGGGCCACCCGGAGTCGTCAATCCTCGCCGGCAGCACCATGGTGCGGCGCCCGCCGAGGCTCCCCGTAATGACCGCCTTAAGTTCCTGCTGGACCCAGTTCGACCAGACCGAGGCGGTAGAGATGACCGGAATGACGCAGTCGACGGGCCGAACCGCGTTCGCTATCCACTCGACGAGGAACACACCGGCAGACATATCCACGACGTCGATCCATGGGGTGATTCGATCCTGGCGCAACGCTACGGTCAGCCGGCTCGCGAAACCGCGGTCCGCGGGGCTGTGGGGAATGATGATGTGAGGCTGGGTGCCGCCTGCAGGAGTGCAGGCCTGAGTGTCTCCCTTCACATCCGCCTAACTGGCAGGGCGCCGATCAGCAGTATGAGGTGTGTTCGGACTCGGGCTGGCGAGTCGCGAACCCCGGAGTGAAGGGGTAGGTCCCACATGCACCGTTGCCGTCAAGGCCAGGGTGAACCCGACATCCATCGGGAGTAGGATACTCAGAACACAGGTCATGTCAAGTCGGCGGGAGTCAGGACGAGGGGTCGAGAGATCGAGGGATAGAGGGATCGAGTGGCAGGGAGCCGTCAGTCGGCTTGAGCTTGTGCTTGCGCTGGCTTGATGCTTGCGGCTTGAAGCTGCGGCGCAGACGCCTCGACCTCAACCTTGACCTCAACCTCGCGGCGCAGCCGCGTCGGGTGTCCCGAAGCTTCCCGGAATGGGGTGGCTGTCCTTGACCCGCATTGGAAAATGGGAAGTGGAGCTTGTCTAAAAACCAGCTGATTCGTGCCTTTTGACGCATCCTTCGGTGTCTGACAACGTCTAATAGTTAGTGCGGTTTCCCCTGACAATCTGGTCTTCGGATGAAAGGAGTCACTGACTCATGC
>Ga0194126_10002812_pt1 | contig 27992 bp, 20 predicted proteins | sample TA2KigC150mmetaG_FD_148641 | JGI IMG/M metagenome (GOLD analysis project Ga0194126, IMG submission 148641) | Freshwater microbial communities from Lake Tanganyika, Tanzania - TA2015035 Kigoma Deep Cast 150m | ecosystem: Environmental > Aquatic > Freshwater > Lake | place: Tanzania: Lake... | reverse complement strand
TAACCTCCAGGCAGCAGCTGCAAGATAGTTATTCCTTGCTGCGCCTGGCGGGCGAAACGGCCAGGTTCGGCGGCTGGAGTGTTGATTTGGAAGCAAATAAATGCACCTGGTCTGATCAAGTAGCCATCATTCATGAGATGCCAATCGGTTATTCTCCTCCGGTTGAAGAAGGGATACGCTTCTACGCCCCGGAATGGCGGGAGAAGATTACTGCCGTTTTTACTGCCTGTGCTGAAGCAGGAATGCCTTACGATGAAGAGATGGAGATCATCACGACTAAAGGTCGCCGGATTTGGGTTAGAACAGTCGGTGAAGCGGTTAAAGATGATCAAGGTAATATTGTCAGGGTTCAAGGTTCTTTTCAGGATATCAGTGATCGTAAACAGGCTGAAGTGGCCCTAAAACTGAGTGAAGAACGCTATGATCAGGCAATGTCGGTCAAAAATGAGGGTACCTGGGATTGGGACCTGATCACAAACGACACCTATTTTGATAAACGCTATTACACCATGGCTGGTTATCAACCCGGTGAATTCCCAAGTAATTTTGTTGCCTGGGCAGAGCGGGTACACGAAGATGATCTGCCAGCCGCCCGTAAGGCGATTGATGATTACCTCAAAGGTGATTCCAATAGATTTAATATCGAGTTCAGGTTTAGAAAGAAAGATAATCAGTGGATGTGGATAAACGGTAAGGGCAAGATATCTCAAAGAGATGAAAATGGCAAACCTCTGCGCATGATAGGCACACATACAGATATAACTGATAGAAAGCTAGCAGAAGATGAGGTTTTCAAACTCAATGCAGAGCTCGAACAGCGGGTCAAAGAGCGCACTGCTGAGCTAGAAGTGACCAACAAAGAACTGGCATCCTTCGCCTACTCCATTTCGCACGATTTTCGCGCCCCTCTAAGAGCCCTTAATGCCTTTAGTGCAAATCTAACCGACAAGTATAGCGATCAGCTGGACGAGCAAGGCTTACATTACCTGAACCGGATCCGCTACAATGCCCTTTACATGAGCGATTTAGTCGACGACCTGCTCAAACTTTCTCGCATTACCCGCGCAGAGGTAAAAGAGCAGGAAGTAGATTTAAGCAGGGTCGCTGAAGAAATAATTAAAGATCTACAGGATGCTGAACCGGAGCGCCAGGTTACAGTAACAGTAGAGCCTGGCTTATCAGCAAAGGGTGACTTTGCATTACTGAAGGCTTTGCTGGAAAACCTACTTGAAAATGCCTGGAAGTATAGTTCCAAAGAAGTGCAGGCTACCATTGAGGTTGGCCGCTCTACTGTAGATGGTGAAGCAGCCTTCTTCGTCCGCGACAACGGTGTTGGCTTTGACATGGCTTACGCCGACAAGCTTTTCGGCACCTTTCAGCGTCTGCACGGGGCAGACGAATTCCCCGGCACCGGTATCGGCCTGGCCTCGGTGCAGCGGATTATCAGCCGCCATGGCGGTAAGGTTTGGGCCGATAGCGAAGAGGGCAAGGGTGCGACCTTTTACTTTACATTGCCGGGGTAAAATAGCTGGGAAGGATCGTTTGGCTTGAGATCGAAGTTTTTACTAACCCGAATTACTGGTAGGCTGAAACTTAATTTTGCCGGAGTTGATCGTAATGGAATTCGATAACAACATATACCGGGAGCTGTTCGCTAAAATGCCCGATGCTTTTGCCTATCACCAGGTTATCTACGATCAGGAAGGTAACCCGGTGGATTACCGGTTTCTTGAAATCAATAAGGCATTTGAACAGCTTACCGGGTTAAGGCGGGAAGCGGTGATCGGCAAAAAGGTAACTGAGGTGCACCCGGATATTGGCGACTTAGCTTTTGATTGGATTGGCTTATACGGTCAGGTTGCCGGTGAGGGTAAAAGCATCCGTTTCGAACAGTATTTTGAACCGGCAGATCGCTGGTATGATGTGAGCGCTTTTAGCGATGCCCCTGGTTTTTTTGCCGTTTCTTTCAGGGAAGTAACTACCCAGAAAAACGAGAATAAAGCCTTTGCCAGGCTGATTGAACGAGTTCAGGAGATTATGCATTTTCCGGCCGGGCAATTAGATTACCAGGTCATTGCAGACGGTTTGCTTGAGCTTTCTGAAGCTAAATATACGGCTGTAAATCTATATGATCTGGATCGTCAGAAGTCAGTAACCAAGGCATTATCCGGCATTAGTAAAGTTGTCAGCAAAGTTAGCGGTATACTTGGGTTTGAACTGTTGGGCAATGAATGGGATATCATACCTGAGCGGGTTAATGCTATTCAAAAGGGACAAATCCTCCATTTTAAAAATCTGCATGATTCGGCATCCGGCGCATTTTCTCCCGCCATATCTTCGATTTTGGAAAGCCTGGCCGGAACAGGCAGCGTTTATGTTGTCGAAATAAAACATGAAGAAAATACGATAGGCGACATGATCATGTTTATGCCCCGCCACAAAACCCTGATCAACCCCCAGATTATAGAAATCTTTTCAGCGTTGGTTGCCTCGGCGCTGGTGCGCTTCCAGGCTGGAGAAGCGCTACGCGAAGCGATCGAGCAATACCGCTCACTGGTTGATAACCTACCCGGGACAAGCTACCGCTGTCTGTACGACGAGCACTGGACCATGATTTACATGGGTAGCGATGTGGATAATATTACCGGTTATCCGTCGAGCGATTTTATCAACAATAGTGTCAGGTCGTACGCCAGTGTAATCTGCAAGGATGACAACAATAATGATGAAATTATTGCCCGGGCCATTGAAGCAGGTGAAATATGGGATATTGAGTACCGGGTGATTCGTAAAGATGACAGTGTTTGCTGGGTGCATGAAAGAGGCCGGGGCGTCAGAGATAAGGCAGGAAATGTGATCTTTATTGACGGGCTGATTCTTGATATTACCAATCGCAAAATAGTTGAAGAACAACTGAAAAAAAGTGAACTGCGTCACCGCGCCCTCGTCGGAGCGATCCCTGATCTGCTGTTTCGCTACAGCAGCGACGGGGTTTACCTTGATGCTGTTATCAAGGATGCAAAGCTGCTGCATCACAAAGCTCGCCAACTACATAATAGTAAAGCACTGGTCGGTAAAAGCATCGCTGAAGTGTTGCCTGCAGAGATAGCAGAAAAACTGATGAACGGCATCATTAAGGCTTTATCGAGTGGCGAAGTACAGCTTATTGAATACAGTTACGCGGTTGATGGTAAGGAATATTACTTTGAATCCCGTCTGGCTCCAATCGGCAAAGTGGAAGTGGTGTCGATTGTCCGCGATGTAACCGAAAGAGAAAGATATCTGGCCGAGTTAGAGCGGATCAGTCTGCATGACCAGCTGACTGGCCTTTACAACCGCCACTATTTTGAAAATGAGCTGAAAAGGCTCAGCCTTTCGCGTGATTTCCCCATTACTTTGATTTCTGCTGATCTCGATGGTTTAAAGCTGGTCAATGACACCTTGGGCCATACAGAAGGCGATCGTTATTTAAAGGCCGGAGCAGAACTGCTAAAGAGTGCTCTGCGTGCCTCAGATGTTTTGGCCCGGATTGGCGGGGATGAGTTTGCCATTATTTTGCCGCACACTGATCGCGAGGCTGCTGAAGAACTGGTCGCCCGCCTGCGAGCCCGTATTGATCAGAAAAACAGTCAGCAGCAGGAGATTCCGATCAGCATTTCAATTGGCCTGGCGGCCAGTATGTCAAAGGAGGAGCGGATTGAAGAAACCTTTAAAGAAGCAGACAATGCTATGTACAAAGATAAACTTAAACGCAGCCAACTGGCCCGCGCCCGGATTGTTGAAACCCTGGTGCAGACACTCTCATCCAAAAAGAGCTTAGGTGAAGGAAATAGCGACCAGGTTAAAGAGCTGGCCAACCGCTTCGGGCGGCATTTGCAACTTGGCGAAACAGAGTTTGATAATTTGCAGCTGTTGGCTAAAGTTTATGATCTTGGCAAAGTCAATATGCCCGACCAGCTGGTGCACAGCAATCTGAAAGATAAAGAAGGAAAGCTTACAGATGCAGAGCGGGAGGTGATCCGCCGCCATCCAGAAGTTGGCTATCGCATTGCTAATTCTTCACCGGAGCTTTCCGAGGTGGCAGATCTGATTTTGCGCCATCACGAAAGCTACGACGGCAGTGGTTACCCGTTTGGTTTGAAGGGTGACGAAATTGATCTTGAATGCCGGATCCTGGCGATTATTATTGCCTTTAGCGCTATGACCAACCACCGAACTTACGCGAAAAAACTAAAACCTGAGGTGGCCTTGCAGGAGCTGAAACGCTGCGCCGGCACTCAGTTCGACCCGCTGCTGGTGGAAGAATTTGTGGCCTTATTAGCCTCAAACCCGAAATAACTTGATGACTATTAGCTTAATAATCATAACCGGAGAGCATTAAGGGGTTTTTAGGGTTTTGTTGTGTTCACCGCAGTTGCGGAGGATGAGCAGATCATTTCTCAATTGAAAAGTTATGCGCAGTCCCATGATTGGTGAAGCTTCCCAAATGTCGCTGGTGCCCTGATTTCTTTTTACTCTCAGCGAAGGGTGAGAAAATGAAGTTGCCATCTTGCTGATGGCTACTTTAATCTGTTTCTGTTGCTCAGGAGCGGAGCATTTTGTCGGCTTTATCACCCAAAACACTTAAAGCTAAGGCGGTTTCAAATTGCAGGCCGGCATCAAGTGTGTTATTTATCGCGGCATTAATGCAGCGCTTGGAGGCTTGAACAGCCTGAACAGAATGTGAGGCGATCTCGGCAGCCATTTTTTTAGCTTCTTCAAACAGCTTTTCAGCGGGGTAAAGGTGATTGACCAAACCGATGCGCAGCGCTTCACCGGCATCGATGCGCCTTCCGGTCAGGATCAGCTCCTTGGCCATCGCCGGACCAACGAGGCGCGGTAGGCGCTGGGTGCCTCCGCAATCAGGCACCAGGCCAAAGACTACTTCGGGGATAGAAAAAACAGCGGTATCGGCGGCCAGCCTGATGTCACAGACCAGGGCCAGCTCCATACCGAGACCGATACAGCCACCGTTGATAACAGCGATCACCGGCACCGGCAACCGTTCATAGAGAGTAAAAACTTTGCTGACATATTGCAGAGTGTCGAAACCGCCCCTGGCCGCTTCCGGGCCCAGGGCTACCCCTTCGGTAGCAGCCTGGTTAAGGTCAAGGCCGCCGCAAAATGCTTTGCCTTCCCCGGTAAGGATAACTACCCTTGCTTCTCTGTTTAGCCTGATCTCTTCAGCCACTTTTTCTAAGGCCAGCCACATTTCACCATCAAAAGCATTGGCTTTTTCCGGGCGGTTCAGCTTGATGGTGGCTAAACCATCTGCTATGGCTAAAGCTACATAGTTGCTGTTGGTCATCAGTTCAACCCCTTGTTTTAATAACATTATAGCGAATATGGTTCTATTGCGTGAACTGTTTTTTGTGATCCGGACGGTAGCGGCTTTTTTTACTGCCACCGCTGCGGTAACCGCCACGCCCTTTGCGGCTTTCCTGCTTGGGTCGGAACGAACTGCGCTGCTGCCCGGCCGGTTGTCCTTTTCTTTTAGGATACCAGGTTTGATCAGCTGTGATCACAATCGGAGTTTGATCCGGTTCCCTGGTAAGAAGTTTCAGTGCTGCAGCCAACAAGGTGGAGGCGCTCTCACGCTCCAGCAGCTCACGGGCTACATCTTTATAAGCCCGGTATTCCCCTGCTTCAATCACTTCCAACAGTCTTTCAATGGTAATTTTTTGCTGACCCCTGATGGCCTCATCAGCGCTGGGCACCTGTTGGCGAATGATCTTGCGCCTGATGGAGCGCTCAATTAGTTCTAGGTGATCCAGTTCACGGGGCAGGACCATGGTGGCGGCAAGGCCGGCGCGGCCGATTCTGCCGGTGCGCCCGATACGGTGTACATAGCTTTCCGGATCCTGCGGAATGTCAAAATTATAGATATGGGTGACCGAGCCGATATCGAGACCGCGGGCAGCTACATCGGTGGCAACCAGCAGCTCAGTATTGCCGTTCTTAAAATTGCGCATTACGGTATCCCGTCTGGCTTGAGTTAAATCGCCGTGGATCGCTTCGGCAGAGTAACCGCGTTTGACCAGGCCCTCTAATAGTTCATCAACCCGGCGCTTGGTACGGGCAAAGATGATTGATGCTTCCGGTGAGTGAAGGTCGAGCAGGCGGCAGAGGGCATCGAATTTTTCGTTTTCGTGAACCTGGTAGTAGTATTGTTCCGTATTGGGAACTGTAATCTCTGCAGTCTTGATCTGAATAAATTCCGGCTTAAGCATGAACTTTTGCGCCAGGTCCAAAATCGGTCCGGGCATGGTAGCGGAAAAAAGCATTGTTTGCCGCTGAATTGGTACTTCTGCCAGGATTGTTTCAATATCTTCCCGGAAACCCATATTCAGCATTTCATCTGCTTCATCAAGCACCACGATGAGCAATTCCTGCAACCGAATCAGTTTGCGCCGCATATGATCCATCAGGCGGCCGGGGGTGGCGACGATTACCTGGGGTTTGCTTTTTAGGGCCCTGATTTGTCGTTCAATGTCTTGCCCTCCATAGATCGGCAGAGCACGAATGTTTTTATACTTACCGAGCGTATTAAGTTCTTCAGCCACCTGAACAGCCAGTTCCCGGGTAGGCGTAATCACCAGGCCCTGGATGGTGCCGCTTGCCGGTTGAATCTTTTCCAGCATCGGGAGACCGAAAGCGGCTGTTTTTCCGGTACCGGTCTGGGCCTGCCCGATAATATCCTTACCGCTTAAGGCAATCGGGATGGCCAACTCCTGTATTTTGGTAGCTTCTTCGAAACCCATTGTTACTGTTGCCCTGATTAAATCATGGCTGATAGCAAATTCATTAAATGTTGTCATCTAAGGTCAAACCCTTTCAAAATTAAAAATAAAGAGCATCTCCAAAACGAAAGGAAATGCTCCTGCTTCCATCGTCTTTCAGTATCGCCTTTATTTTGAAGACCTTGTTAATCCTACCCTAGTCTGTAGGAAATAGCAAGCTATCAGGAAATATATGGAATTGGCAGGGGTTACAGTGAAATCGTTGGTTGGGGCATAAACTTGGTCGGTATATAAAGGGAAATGTAAACTGGCAGCGAATCAGTAAAGAGAAAACCGATACGGGAGGGATTGTAATGGGATTGGTGATGCAAAACTGGTCCGAAGTCGGACCGCTGAAAAAAGTTTTATTGCACCGGCCGGGACTGGAGTTGAAAAACCTAACTCCCCAGTATTTGGAAGATCTGCTCTTTGACGAAATCCCCTGGTTGGCCAAGGCTCAGGTGGAGCACGATGGTTTTGCCCAGCAACTTAAGGATTATGGCGTTGAGGTCTATTATGTCGGTCGGATGCTTTATGATATTGTCCAGGACCCCGGGGTAAAGAGTGAGCTGATCAAACGCCATTTAAAAGCCAGTCCGCTGATTGAGCCTGAAGTTCTCGATACAATTTACAATTACTTAAACGAGTTGCCGCCTGAGGAACTGGTTTCTTCAATTATCGCCGGGTTATCCAAACAGGAAGTTCAGCACCTTAAAAAATTTAAAACACTGAGCGATCTGACCCTTGACAGCTACCCTTTTTACTTAGCCCCATTTCCAAACATGTACTTTACCCGCGATCACGCAGCAATGATCGGCAATCGCCTGCAAATTAGCAGTATGTTTTTGCAGGCCCGTCGTTTGGAGACAATATTTATCCGCATGATCCAGAAATACCATCCTCTATTCAAAAATGTTGATCTGGCCTATCATGAAGAAATTCCTTACGGTATTGAAGGTGGAGATGTTTTTGTCCTTAATCAGGAATCGCTGATGATTGGCCTAAGCGAAAGGACCACGGAAGAAGCCATTGAGTGGATTGCCGCTAAATATTTAGTTGAAAAAGAGTTGGTTAAACAGATCGTGGTTGTGCAGATTCCTTCCCGCAGGGCGTACATGCACTTGGATACAGTGCTGACCATGGTGGATAGGAATAAATTCCTGATGTACCCCGGTATCAAGGATCAGATTAATGTCTATTGGCTGGGAAAAAGCCTTGATGGCCGCGTTGAGGCCAGTAGCGGTTACAGCCTGGTTGGGGCACTGAAGAAGGCGCTTAAGGTCAAAGATGTTGAAATTATCTATTCGGGCGCCAACGAGGAGATTACTGCCGCCAGGGAGCAGTGGGGCGACAGCACCAATACTTTGGCAATCAGACCGGGAACGGTTATCGCTTACGATCGTAACGAAGCCACGAATGACACTTTGCGTAACAGCGGGGTAGAGGTAATCGAAATCAATGGCTCCGAGCTGGTACGAGGCCGTGGCGGACCCCGGTGTATGAGTATGCCGCTGGAGCGTGAAGCGATCAGCTGGTAGCTGCTGCAGTTCATAATAAAAGGTTAAGAGGAGTGTGCGAGATGGAACGGGAACTATCCCTCGAATTTGTCAGGGTTACAGAGGCAGCAGCCCTGGCCTGTGGCCGCCTGATGGGTCTGGGTGATAAAGAGGCGGCCGATCAGGCAGCGGTAGACGCTATGCGTTCGGTTTTTGATACTGTTCATATTGATGGCACCGTGGTGATTGGCGAAGGTGAAAAAGATGAAGCTCCGATGCTCTACATTGGCGAACAGGTGGGTATTGGCAAAGAGCCGAAGGTTGATGTAGCAGTTGACCCCCTTGAAGGGACCAACCTGGTAGCCCGGGGATTGCCGAACGCTCTTTCTGTTGTGGCTGTGGCACCGCGGGGTTGCCTGCTGCAGGCTCCGGATGTCTTTTACATGGATAAAATTGCGGTCGGGCCAAAAGCCTGTGGCTGCATTAATATTGACGCTTCGGTGGGTGATAATCTAAAAGCAGTGGCCGATGCGCTTAGCCGGGATGTTCGTGATTTAACGGTAATCATTCTTGACCGTCCCCGCCACAAGAAGATCATTGCTGAAGTTCGCAAGGCCGGGGCCAGGATCAAGTTGATTAGTGATGGGGATGTGTCGGCAGCGATCGCTACGGCGCTAGACAACACGGGGGTTGATATCTTATTTGGTATCGGCGGAGCCCCCGAAGGGGTACTCGCTGCTGTGGCTTTAAAGATTTTAGGCGGCGAAATGCAGGGTCGCCTGATCCCGAAGAGCGAAGATATGGAACACTTCTATGAAAAGAACACGGCCGATTTGGAAAAAGTTTTAACGCTGGAAGACCTGGTAAAAAGCGAGGATATTTTCTTTGCTGCTACCGGCATCACCGATGGCGATATGCTGGATGGGGTGCGCTACCATGGAGGCACCGCAGAGACACAATCCCTGGTCATGCGCGGAATCACCAGGACGATTCGTAAAATTCACGCTGTCCATACCCTCGAGAGAAAACCGCGCTTCGTAGCGACTGAATCGCTGGGCCGCAAATAACAATAGAATAATCACGCCGGCAGAGATTTTTCTTCAGGAAATATCTGCCGGTCTTATTGTACGCTAGATGAAAACTCTGGGATGGTGCATGAAATGTTGCCGGAAAATGCTACTCAAGCCAAGAGGATTAATAAACCGGAGCCCCCCAAAAGCCACTTACGACCCCCTCTGAAATGGGCCGGCGGAAAACGCTGGATCGTCAGGCACCTGGAACCGCTGTGGCGGAAAAGTGGCAGCAACAGGCTCATTGAGCCGCTGTGCGGAGGTCTTGCCGTTGCGCTGGGTCTGAATCCCCACTCTGCTCTTTTGAACGATATTAATTGCCACCTGATAAACTTTTATCGCTGGTTGAAAAAAGGGTTTGTGATTCAGCTTGAGATGGAGAACAACCCGGATCTTTATTATGCTTACCGGGAGCGTTTTAATCAGCTAATCACCAGTGGCAACTCGGAAAGCGCCGAAGCGGCCTCCCTCTTCTACTACCTAAACCGCACCGGTTATAATGGTCTCTGCCGTTTTAATAAAAAAGGGTTTTTTAACGTACCATATGGCCGCTATAAAAAGATTAATTATCGCTATGATTTTGCTGATTACCGGGATCTTTTTTTGAACTGGGAGTTCAGGACCCTTGACTTTGAAAAACTGACGCCTACGCTCAACGACTTTACTTATGCAGATCCGCCCTATGATGTGCAGTTTACCAGTTATACCGCTCAAGGTTTTAGCTGGGAAGATCAAATTCGTTTTGCCCGCTGGCTCGCTCAGCTTAAAGGGCCGGTGGTGGTTTCCAACCAGGCGACGGCCAGAATAATTGAGCTCTACGGGGAGCTTGGATTCAATTTGCGATTGTTTAAGGGACCGCGGATGATTAGCCGTGATGGCAACAGGACTCCGGCCTTGGAGATGTTTGCCACATTAAATATATGAGGTTCAGACGAGGGAAATAGCCTGCAGCGGACAGGCTGCAACGCATTTGGCGCAGCCTTTGCATGGGGCCGGGTTAGCCATTGGCCGATCAAATTGCTCTTCCTGTGCAATCAGCTTCAGAGGGCAGGCTGTTACAGCAGTACAAAGTCCATTATTGCAAAGCAAAGGGTTACATTTTTTATAGTTTAAACTGACCATCGTATTTGGCATTATTTTTTCGAATTCTATCTCCCTATATCTTAATATCTCAATAATACGATATAAATACATCTCCGTCAACTTTTGCGCCTGATCAAGTTATGAACTGTGTTCCCGCTGCCCCGCTTCAGGCGGGGGAGTTGTTTATGGTATACTGCAGATTGGAAATAAACTTCACTGTTAGATAAGGTGAATGGTAAAAATGATGAAAAAAATCTTTTTTATTACCCTCTTAGTGGTGGTAGTCCTGACGATATCTGGTTGCAACATACTGGGCGGAACCGGTTATAAAAGCTATTCAGATTCATTTTTTGATACTTTCAACACCCTCGTTCAGTTTTCGGCCTATACGGAAAGCGAAGATGAATTCAGGCTCTATTTTGATCATGTCCAGTCACGAATGCAGGAGCTACACCGCTTCTACGACATCTATAACTCCTATGAAGGGATCAATAATGTCAAAACGATCAACGACCAGGCTGGTATTGCCCCGGTCAAGGTCGAGCAGGAGATTATTGACCTGATTCTTTTTGCCAAAGAGTGGTCGGATAAGAGCAGTGGTTCAACCAATATCGCCTTCGGTCCGGTTTTAAAAATCTGGCATCGTTACCGAGAAGATGGCTTATCCGATCCGGCTTCCGCCACGCTGCCTGCTATGGAAGAACTGCGCGAAGCGGCCCGCTATACTGATCTGGATCAGGTGCTAGTCGATCCCGACGAAAGCACGGTTTTTTTACCCGATCGGCGGATGAGCCTTGATGTCGGTGCTGTAGCCAAGGGTTATGCTGTTGAGCTTGTTGCCAATGAACTGAGGGTCATGGGCCTGGAGTCGGCAATTATCAGCGCCGGCGGCAATGTTTCTTTAATTGGGAGACCGCTTGACGGTAAACGTGATCTCTGGGGTGTCGGGATTCAGAATCCTGATCAGTCTATTGTTGGCAGCAGTGATAATTTGCTTGATGTCTTATATTTATCTGATGCAGCGGTGGTCAGCAGTGGTGATTACCAGCGTTTTTACGTGGTGCAAGATCAGGTAATCCACCACATTATCGATCCAGTGACCCTGATGCCGGCTACTTACTACCGGGTTGTTACCGTTGTGGCTAAAGATTCAGGAGTGGCAGACTTTCTGTCGACAGAACTTTTTTTGCAGCCGCTGGAAAGAAGCCTTAAGTTGGCGGAGAGTTTAGATGGTGTGGAAGCGCTTTGGGTCATGCCTGATGGATCACAGGTCGCTACCGAAGGCATGAAAAAAATGCTGCGCAGCGAAGGCGCAACGAACCAGGACAATTAAAGGGAGCAAACCCGGTTATGGGCGCTCCCTTTTTTTGGTTACTGATCTTGATAGTGGCTCTTATGGCTGCTTTTAACCGGCATCCCATTTGCCTGCCTTGCGCAGCGCTTCAACGACTGATTCGGCTACTACTTTCAGCTCTTTCTTATCGACCTTGGCTACCCTGGTCAGTGGAAAATCTTTATCTTCAGGCCAGATTTCCACGTGCTGGGGTCGTTTGTAGGAGGCAATGCCCTGGCAGTGTTCAGAAATCTCCTCGGCGGTCAGTGTTTCCCCTTTCTTCGGCCGCACGAAGACAAAGATCCCTTCGTCAAAGATCTGATGTTTAACGCCGACGACATCGACGATATCCACCTTGCTGTGGGAAGCGATAAAATCCTGCACTTCATCAGGGAACACCTGGTAACCTTTTTGTTTAATCACGAATTTTTGGCGGCCGGCCAGGTAGAGAGCTTTATAGCTGCCCATATCCTTGAAGTAGCCCAAATCCCCGGTGTAAAGCCAGCCGTCTTTGGTAATGGCCTTATCGGTTGCTTCCGGCATATTATAATAGCCCTGGAAGACGATCGGGCCGCTGACGCAGATTTCGCCAATCTCACCGTCCGGCAGCTCTTCACCGGCGCTACCGTCATCCTGAATCGGCCTACGGATCGCAACCGGAGCCAGATCTTCAAAAGCCATTCCCACCTGTCCGGCCATCTCTTCAACCGAGATGCCGCGCGGTGTAAATGAATAAAAGCCGGCGGTTTCAGTCATCCCGATCCCGGTGCCGAAGTTAGGGGCCATTTCCGAGAGCTTTTTTAAAAAGACGGTATCAACAGCAGATCCACCATAGATGGCATATTCGAGGCTGCTCAGGTCGTAACCACTATATTCCGGCAAAGCCCATTCCAGCCTGAATTGGGTGGGAATCTGGCCAAAGATCCCCACTTTCCATTTTTCAATCGCTTCGAGAGTTACTTTTGGATCAAAAATCCTCAGCATCACTGCAGTGCCACCCAGGTAGAGGGTGGTCATCAGTTGTTCGGTTACACAGCCCACATGGCTCGGCGGCAGGTTGACCAGCATGATCATGTTATTGCCGTCAAGGCCCACACCCCGGTTCAGCACTTCATTTTGCACGATAATACTTTCATGGCTCATCACGGCCGGTTTCGGTTCTCCGGTAGTCCCGGTGGTAAAGATGATCAGCGCCGGGGTCTTGGTGTCAATTTTGGCATAGGCTTTCTCCAGCCCCCGGGTAAAAATATTTTTTAGCTTGAGGCCAATCAGTTTGCCTTTGGCCATCATCTCGGTGATCGAAATTGCTCCTTCGATTAGATCGCCCGGCTGCGGGTTCGGGGTGAACTGCACCAGGTGTTCAACAGAGGGGCAGTTGTCACGCACCGCTTTACCCATCTCCCGAAAATCGATAATGGGGGTTTTGCCTAAGAAGAAGAATGCTTTCGGCTTGATTTTTTCTAAGTCCCGTACGACTTCCATCTCTTTTAGACGGACATCCAGAGGTGCAATAATGGCCCCGATTTTAAAGCAGGCATACATCAGGATGACATGTTCGGGAATTAAGACCAGCATGGTTGCTACCCGGTCGCCTTTCTTGATGCCCATGTCGAGCAGGCGCAGGGCAAAAAAGTCGACCAGCGATTCAAATTTCTTATAAGTGATCGTTTTTTCATCTTCATGCTGGATCAGGGCCGGCTTGTCAGGCAGCTCCCTGGCCCACTTCTCGGTGTAGGAGTTTAAAAGAGGCAGTTTCCAACCGTTCTCACTCAAAGCATTCCCTCCATTTATTATTGAGTTTGTAAATCAAGAGATTCACTAACGTACTTTCCTGAATTCTATCTGTAATCATAGATTCCTGCACTGATCCGGTAAGCGATCAAATCTCAGGTAGCCTTCGCTCACGGCTTCTTTACCCTGCTGATTGATGACCCTGAAGAACAGCTCGTTACTACTCTCGTTATTCTTATGGTCAAGCAGCTGAACCCTGATGAAGCTCTCCGGGGTTACCATCCCGCGAAAAGTGCAGGCCAGGTGCCTGATCCCGGCCGGGTTAGCGCCCATTTCCCTGTTTACTAAGGCTGAGACTGCCCGGGCCAGAGTACCGATGCCGAAGTAAATTATATCGGGCAGGCCCATACTGCGGGCAAAAGATGGCGAAGTGTGGATGGGGAACGGAACATTAGCGCAGCCTTCGTAGATGTAGCAATCTTCGCGTTTGATCGGCATAGCTGTTTCCCAGATTGGTTCAGACCAGTTCGACAAGGCAGGGATCACGGGCAGTTGTTCGGCGGTACGGCCTTGGTCAGTGCACTCTACTCCCCTTAACATCCCGCCGATGTACTCAGTAAAAACAGGGCCACCCTCCTGATCGAAGGCGGGAAGCTTGAAAATTACATGGGTGCCGCTTTTTTCCGGTACTACCGCAACTACCTGGCCTTCAATTGACAAACGATCCCCGGGCTTAAGCGGACGTTCAATAATTAGCTGCTCAGTATAATGAACAATACGAAACATAATTTCAGCCGGAAAACCCAAATCCAGATAATCGTAAATGTTTTGGATCAGCGGCCAGGTAAGGGCTGCGGCCAGGGTTGGCGGAGCAATCAGCCCGCTCTGGCGGGTATCATCCAGATAGCAGGGGTTGGGATCGCCAACGGCAGCGGCATAGTTATTGATCTGACGCTGGGTAACCTCGAACTTAAAGATTTTTAGTTTTTGTCCAACGATTGACGAGTTAACCTGCATGTTAAACCCTCCTCACCTAGTCTTGTTGCCGTAATAATAAGCGCTAATCTGGTCCTATGGTTCAGTTTGCGACTTCCTCCGGCAGTAAATGTCAGATTAGCGACAAATAACTTAGTTTTTCGGTGAATATCGGCCTTAGGACGCGAAAATGTGTAAATATTAAGCTTGTACCTTAATTTCACAAGTTTGAGCCTCTTTGTTCCTTTAAATGATATCATATAGAATATCATGAAACAGGTTAAATATTAAGCAGGGCAATCATACTCGCTCGCTATGTAATTTTCCAAAACCGTGAAGGATGGCCCATGTTTAAATTAACCCAAAATATTTGCAGGAAAGGATGATCAGTTATTTTTGGATTAAAAATAGTGCCGCTGCTTTTAGTTGTCATTGGGTTCACGGTATTTCCGTTGCTGGGAGTATTAAATTTCGGGACAAATGGTTTGATTGGCGGTTTTGCGATCGGCTTGGTGATCGCCCTGATTGTCAGTATGTTCAAAAAGTAATTAGTGTGGAAGTTTTTGCTCTAGCTTAAAAGTAAGGCTTTGCTTTTTAAAGGACATACCAGATTAATACCTGCCGGGCCTTTGGCAGCAATCTGCCAGACTGGATTATTTCAGGTATAATTGTGGTATGTTTTTTTTATTGAAGAATGGAGGCAACGGGATGGAAAAAGGATTAGACGCAATCAGACAGCGGATATCGGTACGCAGCTACGCCGAGAAAGAGGTTGAACCGGAACAGCGTAAGCTGCTGGAGCAGTTATGCGTAAAATATGAGAATGGCGGTCCTTATCGGACGGCAGTGCGCTTCAGGCTGCTTGATCTTGAACCGCTCAGTAGCAGCGATTTGCGCCGGATGGGGACCTACGGCGTAATTAAAGGAGCACGACTCTATATTTTAAGTGCGGCGCACAGTGGAAAAGGGGCCATGGAAGATCTGGGCTACTGTCTTGAAAATATTATCCTGGGAGCCACGACCTTAGGTTTGGGAACCTGCTGGCTGGGCGGAACTTTTAAACGCGGCGCTTTTGCCGCCCAAATGGAACTGGCTGAAGACGAGCTGCTGCCGGCGATCACTCCGGTTGGTTATCCTGCAGTCGAAAAATCGGTGACTGAGCGGGTGATGCGTTTTGGCGCCGGTTCGAACCGGCGTAAACCCTGGCCGGAGCTTTTTTTTAAAAGTGACGGAGTAACTGCCTTGCCTGAGTCTGAAAGTGGGACATTTAAGGAGGCTTACGAGGCGGTTAGAATGGGGCCTTCAGCATCGAACAAGCAGCCCTGGCGCCTGCTTCTCGATCAGCAGGGAGTAACGCATCTTTACTTGAAGGAGAATAAAATATACAACCGGATGATGGGTAAATTGCGCCTGCAGCTTGTTGATATGGGGATTGCCATGTGTCATTTTGAGGTCGCGGCAAGAGAACTAAATCTGCCCGGTGCCTGGAATACCAGTCATAAAGGGCCCCGGATCGCCGGGCTGCAGCACATCGCCTCTTGGCAGTGAGGCTGGCGATGCGCTGCGTTGAAGGATATCTGTAACTGGTTTTTAGGTTCTGCTGTGCAGCTTTAAGCCTTAGAGGAGGGCAAAGCGGGCTGTAAAATGGCGCATTAGTTCTGTCTGATAGATGATTTTCATCCCCTTGATCGCTTCTTTGTGCCTGCCGATTTCAATTAGAGTGTCGGCAACATAGCGCATATGGCGATCACTGTAGACCCGGCGCGGAATGGCAAGCCGGACCAGCTCCTGTTGAGGGTAAACTTCCTGACCGGTGGCCTGATCGATATAGCCGAAGGCGCAGGTGCCCAGTTCAATAGCCCTGATGCCCCCGGCACGGTATAGCTCAACTGCCAGCGTCTGGCCGGGCAGCTTTGATTGAGGGATGTGCGGTAAAAATTGAAGAGCATCAATAAAAACCCCATGCCCTCCAACGGGCAAAACGATCGGAATCCCCTCAGCGGTCAGCAGCCGGCCTAAGTAATGAACCTGACCGATCCGATCTTCTAAATAATCTTCTTCAGTGCCTTCATGGAGTCCGCGAGCCAAAGCTTCGAGATCGCGCCCGGCCAGTCCCCCATAGGTTCTGAAACCTTCATAGCAGATCTGAATCTGCACTGCTCTTTCGTACCATTCTTCGTTATCCCGGAAAGCTAAAAATCCTCCGATATTAACCAGGGCATCTTTTTTAGAGCTCATTGTGCAGCCATCAGCATAGGAAAACATTTCCCGGGCAATATCCTTAACAGAGTGATTGCTGTAATGGGGATCGCGCTGCTTGATAAAATAGCAGTTTTCTGCGTAGCGGGCAGCATCGATAAAAAGTGGTCTTTTATATTTTTTAGCCAGGCTTGAGGCGGCCCTGATATTATCCATGGCCACAGGCTGTCCGCCGTTACTGTTACAGGTTACGGTAATGATCACCAGCGGTAGCTCCGCCGGCGTGCTGTTCTTCAGCTCTTCTTCAAGCGCTTCTAAGTTAATGTTACCTTTAAAGGGATGATCTGAAGCTGTGTCTAAGCCTTCATCGATCACCAGGTTGACCGGAAAAGCTTTACGCATCCGAATGTGTCCTTCGGTGGTGTCAAAGTGCATATTGCCGATTACTCGCTGACCTTCTCCAACAAACATGGACATTAATATATTTTCTGCAGCCCGACCCTGGTGGGTGGGGACCACATATTGATAGCCCATAATGTCTTTCAGGGCGTCCTGCAGGTTAAAAAAGTTTCGGCAGCCGGCATATGATTCATCGCCAAGCATCATCCCGGCCCACTGGTTGGCGCTCATCGCTGTGGTGCCGCTGTCAGTTAAAAGGTCAATATAAACGTCTTCGGCTTTAAGGTTAAAAACATTATAGCCGGCATCGACAATCAGCTTTTCCCTTGTTTCCCGATCCCTGATCTTAATCGGTTCAATCATCTTAATCCGGTACGGTTCAGCATACATTTCTCTGTTTCTCAAGCAAACTGCCTCCAATCGTTCGTCTAGTTTGTTATACTCAGCATTTCTAATGTATTAATGATGAAAGGTGTATCCCAGATTGATTTCTAATTCAATAATAACTGAAATCAGCTAATAATAAAAGAGAGCTGCTGCGGCTGTTGTGCTAAAAGGTTTGTTGCATCTGCCTGTTGAAATATAATAACGATCAGGAAACCGAAAAGGTGGGATCTTAGATGGCCAATGGTTTAAAGCGATTGTCCAATTGGTGTTACCGGGTCGTGAGCACACCGGTGATCGCCGGATCGCTAGCTGTTTTTATATTGTTTATGCTTTTCGTATTACCGAAGATGGCCGGCCGCTTGAGCGAAATAACCGGGGTTAACCAATCACCTGATACCTCTTTTATCTACAGCGCTGCCGACCTCTATGCTATGGCTGAGGCTTACGGCCCGGAAGGGCGGGCTTACTATATTTATCAGCGTTTTACCTTCGATCTTTTCTGGCCCCTGGTCTACCTCCTGTTTTTCTTGGCGCTGATCACTTTATTGTATCGCCAGCTGCCCTCAACCAGCAGTTTAAGGATAGTAAACCTGCTGCCCTTTGCCGGGGTGCTCTTTGATCTGCTAGAGAACAGCGGCGCTGCTTATGTAATGTACCGCTACCCTGAGCAGGTCCCTTTTCTGGCGGCCCTGGTACCGGTTTTTACCTTTTTTAAATGGCTCTTTATCGGTTTAAGCAGCCTGGCGATCCTGGCTGGGGTTGTCATCTTGCTCTTGAAGCGAATTAGCACAACAAGTTAAGATCAAGTTATTTTAAGCGATGGTGGTGAAAACTGTGCCTTCAAAAAGGACGGATTCTAATGATCTAAAAAACCTCGTAGCGGTTGCCCGCGGTGACCGGGAGGCCGAACTGCTGCTGAAAAACGGTAGAGTGCTAAATGTCTTCAGTGGTGAGCTAGTTGAAGCCAACCTGGCCATTGAAGGCGGAAAGATTGCTGCTATTGGCCGGGAATATAACTCCGGCCGGGAAGAAATAGATCTTAGTGGCCTCTACCTGGCGCCCGGTCTGATCGATGCCCACCTGCACATCGAAAGCACTCTGCTGCTTCCGGCAGAACTGGCGCGGGTTATTACCCCTCACGGCACCACTACTGTTATTCATGATCCCCACGAAATAGCCAATGTTTTGGGAATGGCCGGCGTGGAGCTGATGCTGTATTCCTCGCATGGCCTCTCTTGTGATTTTTTTGCTACCGCTCCCTCCTGTGTGCCGGCAACGATTATGGAGACAGCTGGCAGCGAGCTTAAGCTAAATGAAATTGAGGCACTGCTAGATCACCCGCAGGTAGTCGGCCTGGGGGAGATGATGAATTACCCGGGAGTCATTAACGGTGACGAAGCGGTTTTACGTAAAATAGCTGCAGCCCACCGCAGGGGCAAAGTGGTGGATGGCCACGCTCCGGAGCTGCGGGGGGAAGAGCTTCAGGCCTACCTGGCCGCAGGGATCAGCAGCGATCACGAATGTTTAACTGCTGCAGAAGCCAGAGAGAAGCTTAGCTGTGGGATGAAAATAATTATTAGGCATGGATCTGCATCATCAAGCCTGGCAGAGCTGTTGCCTCTGGTTAACCTGCAAACCGCTCATCAATTTATGTTCGGCAGCGATGATCGCGAAGCTGCCGATTTAATCGAAAAAGGCCACTTAGATGATCTGCTGCGCAGCGCAGTTGCCTTAAAGGGCGATCCCCTGCTGCTGCTCAGGATCGCCACTCTTAATGCTGCCTGCCATTATAGGATCTATGATCGTGGGGCGCTGGCGCCGGGTTACCGGGCGGACATTGTTGCTTTCGACAATCTGACTGATTTCAGGGCCCTGATGGTGATTAAAAACGGACGGATTGTTGCCGACAAAGGCACACTGACTGTCGACATGCCCGTATCGGCGATACCACAGTTTGCCCTGAACTCAATGCACCTGGCCCGCCGGCCTGAAGCGCAGGATTTTATAATGAAAACTGAAAACAATACCCTACCGGTTATCGGGGTGATTCCCGGACAAATCAGCACCGAGCACTTAAAAGTAGCTGTAAAAAGAAACGCCACCGGCGATATTATTGCCGATCCGGCTGCCGGGATCAACAAGATTGCCGTGGTTGAAAGGCACCGGTCCAGCGGCCGGATCGCTGTAGCGTTGATCAAAGGGCTGGGCCTGCGCGAGGGGGCAATCGCCTCCAGCGTGGCTCACGACTCCCACAATATCATTGTTGCCGGGGTTGAAGAAGAGGCGATGGCTGCAGCAGTCAGTGAATTGGTACGCATTGGCGGAGGATTCGTTGTCTGCGGAAAAAATAGCGAGATTGGTGCCACCCTGCCGTTGCCCTTAGCCGGCTTGATCTCAACGGAGCCGGCGACAGTTGTTGCTGACCAGATGCGTAAGCTTTTGGCGGCCGCCCGCGGCCTGGGAACTGATCTAACCCAGCCCTTTATGACCCTGGCTTTCATGGCTTTGCCGGTCATCCCGGCGTTGAAGATCACCGATCAAGGGCTCTTCGATGTCGAAAAATTCAGCTTTCTATAGAATACGGTTACTTTTTGTGATAGTATTAACCATCTTCTGAAGAAAGGAGGCTAAAACTTGGGGTTTAAACCGACTATTCCAAACCTGCTTTCGGCATCGCGGATTGTTCTGCTTCCCGGTCTTTATCTATTATTACACTTTAATCAGCATCAGCTTTTCTTAATTGCCTACATTCTGATCGGATCGACAGATTTCTTTGATGGTATTGTGGCGCGTAAACTTAATCAGGTTTCACATTATGGCAAAGAACTTGATTCGCTCGCCGACCTTTTATTTTATGTTTCATCGGCCTATTTTTTAAACTACCTGCGGCCTGAGGTTATTGCCGCTAACAAGTTGGTTTTGATTGTCTTCTTTTCGCTACTGGGCTTTTCTTTTCTGCTCTCCGGTTATCTTTTTAAACGGCCGATAATGATGCACACTTTTATCCTGCGCTGGAACGCCGTGCTGGTATTCCTGATTATTGTCTGTTCCTTTTTCTTTGATGTAACCCTGATGACCAGGGCGGCATTACTGATCTATATGGTCGGCTTTACTGAAGAGATTCTGATTTTTCTTATTTACGGCAATGTCGATCCCGACACAAAATCGATCCTTCATCTTTTCGCGACCAGGCAAAAAGCTGCCTGAGCTATTAATTAGAGATTAAAAGCCTCCTGCTCTGTCTTCCAGTACGAAGGAAAACAGCAGGAGGCTTTTACATTTTCGGGCTCATAACCGTTTTTAGAATGGTCCATAGTTAATAGCCACAGCAAGCAAAACGAAGAGAACAGTGATGATTAGAACTATCAGCTGTAGCAGGATTACCCATTTAAACCACTTCAGGTAGCTGACGCCGGCCAAGCCTAAGCCGATCAGGAGGGCGGCGTTTGTCGGAAACAGCACATTGCTGAAGCCGTCGCCGAAAGCAAAGGCCAGGATTGCTGTCTGTCTGGTTACGCCAACCAGGTCGACCAAGGGAGCAATAATCGGAATGACCAGAAAAGCTTTGGCGGAGGCCGATCCGATAAAGAAATTAAGAAAAAGGACCAGGCCGTAGACCATCAGAGCAGCGCCGTAAGGGGAAGCATGGCCGATACTGCGTACGGCATAATCGAGAATGGTATCCATTACCTGGGCATTAGTCATGATATGTTTAACGCTGACCGCCATCAGAATCAGGATAATAGCCGGTGAGATGCCGGCCACTGTGCTGCCGAAAACAGAGGCAGCTTCTTTTACCTTCATGCCGCTGAGCAGGGCAGCGCCGACTCCACCGATTAGGAAGAAAAGGCCGACCAGGGGTAGGGCAAATCCGGAGATGGTGTTGTTAAAGGCTGCTGCGATACTGATTAGGATGATCGCCGCAAGTGAAGCTAAAAACCAGGTCAGAGCACCTTTGAGCTTTGGGTTGGCCTGAGCTGAAAGCTCTTCGCGGGTCAGGCGAAAGCGCGACCGGAGGTTTTCATCATCCTCAAAAGTAGGCGAAAGAGAGGGGTTCTTCTCTATTTTTTTGGCATAGCGAATTAGGAAAATGCAGAGTATCACATAAATTGTTACGAAAACAAGAGCCCGTAGTCCAATACCTGAGAAAACCGGAACTTCGGCCAAACGCTGGGCAATACCAATCGTGAAGGGGTTGGCCAGCGCGGCAGAAAAACCAAAAGCAACCGCCAGCAGGCTCATCCCCAGCCCGGTCATGGCATCCCAGCCAAGCAGATAGGCGAGGGCGATCATTACCGGAACCAGGATAATAAACTCTTCGAAGATGCCGAGCAGTGCCCCAAAAAGCATAAAGCAGAGCACCACCACGGCCATTAAGAGATATTTACGGTCACCCATACGTAATACAACGCGGGCTATAAGCGCTTTTAACACCCCGGCTCTCTCCAGTAGAGCAAAAGCGCCGCTAATCAAGAGCAGTACCACGATAATGGTGATAATCACCGCTGCGTCAGGCCCCCAAAGCACTTCGACCGGAGCGGTAAACCAGCGCCATGCTGGATAAACAGGTGCCTCGGTGTAGCGAAAAGAACTGGGAACAATTACACTCCGTCCATCGACGGTTGCAGTGTCAAAGCTGCCGCTCGGTATGGCCTGGCTCAGCAGACCGGCTACGATCATGAGCGCAAGAATTATTAATGCTGACTGAATAAATGCTTTCTTGCTGATTTTCAGGATCGACTGTTCACTTTTCATCGCCTTTCCTCCTGCCAAAAATTGGTGTAAATCATTGATGCAAGGGCGCTATTTCGACTTAATAATTCTTTACCGGCCAGGATAATCCTTCAGCGAACTTGCTATTCTTACATAAACCGACTAAAAGATCACCAGCTTTTGGTTAATAGCTGTCAGTATCACTTTTGATCAGGTAGAAAACCAGCCTTTTTGCCACTTTATATGCCTGTTCAGAGATACTTAATATTTTTATGGCAAACAGGGCGACATGCCTTTTATATGCCAGCTCCGTCAGATAATCTCCCTGGTGCACGCTGGTCAGAATTCTTTCCAAAATCCGGTTGGCTTCATTTTCATAAAAATAAACTTTATTGGCATGGTCTTCAATCATGACCCGGTTATGGAAGAGATGCCTGGCCCCATTGACCAACTCACCGGTAGTTTTACAGGAATAATCAACCAACTCGCTGAACAGCTCTTTGACCTGAGCAGGGATGTAGGGGGATTCCAGAGAGAGTTGAATTAAAACCTGATTTGATATGTCTGCTACATCGTCCATCTGGTCGAAGATTAAAGTTATGTCTTTTTGGTAATCTGGGTACAGCGTATTGGCGTACAGGTGATACTTAATATTCTTTAAGATTTCGTCAGCCTTCTTTTCTCCCTGTGATGTTGCTTTGGAACATTTGCGAAAAGTATCCTGATCACCTTCCAGGTAACTTTTAACGCCCAGGGTAAAGGAGCCGCAGATCTCGGCTAGGCAGTTCAGGTATGCCTCAACCTCTTGCTCCAGGCGCATCTTTTTTTTGAAAAAGCTGGTTAGAAAAAAATTCATTGGCCAACACCCTATGTTTTATCTCGATTATCGGAAAACGATAGGCAGAGTTTCGACAAGCTTTGTTTAGATAAAGACTTTTTGCAGAAAGACGTTCTGCATTATAAAAAGTGAAATGTAAGACAAGATACCGGCACAGAGCGGAGTCAGCAGCCAACCAACAACTATCTTGCCGAGCAGCCGGGTATTGATGTTACCGCCACCCTTAGCAATACCGATACCGGAGATAGCGCCGACCACCCCCTGCGATTGGGAGACAGGGACTAAGGGGATGGCCGGAAGGCCGAGCGCAATTAGCCCCGCCTGTAAATTCTCTGAGGCGAAAAGAAAGAGCACCAGGGAGCTGGACAGCACAACAATCAAGGCTGTAACCGGGGACAGCCGGTAAATACCTGATCCAATGGTCATCATTACATTCTTGGAATAAGTAATGACCCCGATGGCGATCGAAGCGCCCCCGAAAAACAGAAGCTGCTGTAGACTACTTAAGACAAAGTAATCTCCGACTTGGATATCGACAAAAGGTGATACAGACATAAACACCCCGACTACGTTGGCTATATTATTCATGCCAAGACTGTAAGCGCCGAAAGCCCCAGCCAGGATCAGGCTGAGTTTTATGATCCAGTCAAGGCTGAAGAGGTGAATCTTGATGTTTTCCAGAATAGCTTTAAACAAAAAATAAAGGCCAACTGAGAAAAGTGCAGCCAAGATCGGGGTAAAGAGCCAGGCTCCGGCAATGCGGTAGAGGACAGTATAGTCTGTAGTGGCGCCGGCAAAAAAATTCCAGCCGAGGATGGAGCCGACTATGGCCTGGGATGTGGATACCGGTAACCCCGCTTTAGTCATCGACATGATGGTCAGTGCCGCAGTGAGGCTGACAATAAAGGCTCCGGGCAGGGCTTTGATTGCACCCAGGGCGCCCAGCGTGCCTGTTGTTCCTGCTCCGCTTAACAGCGCGCCCAGCAGGATAAAGACACCACTGATGATGGCCGCTGTTGTAAACCTGACCATTTTTGTGCCTACAGCTGTGCCGAAAATATTGGCTGCATCGTTGGCCCCCAGGGACCAGCCCATAAATAAACCACTGCTGAGGTAAAATAACTTTAAAATCATTTAGAGCCTGCCTCCGCAAATCTTCGTGTTTCTGTTGTCGTGCAGTATCCTTTTACAGGTTTTTTAAATGATCCGTTTAATTTTGTACATCAACATTTTCTTGGCCAGGTTTTCAGCCAGGTCTGAGAGCATCGCTATTTTCTCCACATAATAACGCAGTTGAAATTTCCTGGCCAACTCTTCGACCACTGTGGATTGAAAGATGCTGCGCTTGATTTTTTCTTCCAAAGCGTCTGCTTTTTTTTCATAAAGATAAACATTTTTAATATAGCCCTCCAGGGAGTTTACGTCTTCGAAAAATGAACGGACGCCCTGGATCAGGATGTCGACAGCGTCAACTGATGCAGCGGTAATGGCGATAAAATCATCTTTCATGCAGTCCGGAATGACCGGTTTTTCGACACAAATCTGAAAGATATTTTTCTTTGCCCGGTCAACAATGTCATCAAGGCCATCTAACAGTTCGAAAATATCTGCCCGCGAATCGGGCGCTATATTGTAGGCGTAAAGCTTGTACTGAATGGCTTTCAAGTGCTCGTCTGCTCTTCTTTCCAACTCGGAAATATCGCGATAGCGGTTTTCAGCATCATCATAGTCGCCCCGGTAGGCTTCCCTGGCTCCTTCAAAAAAGAGTAGGGAAGAATCGGTTATACATTTAAGGTAGTTGTCAATTTCATTTTGAAGATCTTTACTTTTGTTTTGGATGATATTTTTCATAGCCGTCTTGCACCTTTCCGCACGCAATCTCTATTAGCTTTTACTGAATATAAAAAACCGCAGAGCGGACTCTGCTGCGGTAGCAAAAGCAATTGGTATCTTCTTGACTGAATTTTATTCATACTATCTTATTATTTTATATATTACAATACCTTTTGTCCATTGCCTGCACGATTTCAGGCGTGATACAAGTAAAAATGTGATAAACTTATTGTTGCTTAAAGGCTTTCAGTGGGTAACAATGAATTGAACATTTTGCAGTCGATAATTCTTATTCTGATGATGGGTAATGCTTTATGGTTTCATTTTTGTTATACAATTATCTGACTAATTCCTACACTATTGGAGAAGCAAACAAGTGACTTTAGTTGTTGAGAAAACTGCTCGTTCATGGTCATCATGCAAAGCGCTGTGGAGCTAATCAGGGTTTAGTTTTTTTAAAAACAGCTGCTTTAATGACAATAGTTTTATTTATAGGTGGCAGAATAACAAAGTGGTTGAAACTATGAAGACGGAGCGTTAGAGGAGCAGGGAACCCCAACTAAGCATTTGCCGCATCCATCGGCGATGCTCTCTAGATTAGCCTTTTTCTCTGCATTAAGCAGGCCAATCTTCTTAATCCAATGGTATTATGACCAGGTGCTGCGGGTTAAAGTGGATATAGCAGGTATCTTGTAAGTGGTCCTGATGATCCAGGAATGTTTGCGGGTCAAGGCATTCAAGGCTGTAGCGATTTTGCTGATCGGCCAGCGCATAGTAGTAAGAGTGTAAGGTTGTTACACCGCGCACTTTTCTGTCAAGGCGGCAGCCAACACTATTATGCTTAGGTTGACTAACAGCAGTCAGGTGTTCAGGCCTGATCCCGATGATTACCGGTTGATCGGTGTTCAGTTTCAATGACTTGGGGAAGTTTACCATCAGGGTCTGTTCAAATTCAGGGATAAAAACTGTTGCTTCGTCAACACTGCAAGCGACTACCCGGCCTTCAATCAGGTTTTTAAATCCTGACAGGCGCGCTGCCGTACGATTAACCGGATTACTGATTACCGTGTATTTATCGGCGTATTGAACGATTTTTCCGTTGTCGTATACCGCAATTTGTTTACCGAGCTTAAAGCCCTGTTCTAAATCGTGGGTGACAAATAAGATGTCACCCCTATAGTAGCGATAGAGCGAAAGCAATTCGTACTCCATCCGTTCTTTGCGGTACGTATCCAAAGCTGAGAATGGTTCATCTAAGAGCAATGCTTCCGGTTCGGGGGCAATAGCTCGCGCCAGAGCCACTCTCTGCTGCTGCCCAGATGAGAGTTCTGCCGGATAGCGATCTTTTAGCGCAGGAATGTTTATTACTTCTAGTAGCTCCGCAACTTTTTTACTGACTGTCGGTTTCGGTTGTCCCGCTAGACCGTAGGCTATATTTTCGGCAACAGTCAGATGGGGAAAGAGGGCGTAGTTCTGAAAGACAAAACCAATTTTCCGGTTTCGCGGTGCGATGAAGATCTGATCAGCCGAACTGTAGATAATCCGGTTATTCAGTTTTATCAGGCCTGCATCGGGTCGAACCAGGCCGGCAATACAAAAAAGGGTCATTGTTTTGCCGGAGCCGGAGGGTCCTAAGATTGAAACAATCTCTTCGTTAACAGTTAGGCTTATATCTAAAGTAAAGCCGGGCAGGGCCCGCTTTATATTAACTTCCAGCATATTATTGCCCCCTTCCGTTTCGCCGGGCCTGCGCCTTCCAATAGGCCAGTAGGGCTAAAGAGGCCAGAGCAAAGATAAACACAACCAGGGTCAAAACCAGAGCTTCATGCATCTGGCCTGCCTGCAGCCTAAAATAAATGGCAACCGGTAGGGTGGTAGTTCTGCCGGGCAGGTTGCCGGCCAGCATCAGCGTAGCGCCGAACTCCCCGAGAGCCCTTGTAAAGGCCAGAACGGTTGCGGCCATTACGGTTGGCCAGGATAGCGGCAGGGTAACGGTCCAAAAGAGGCGCCACTCGCCTGCGCCTAAGGTGCGGGCAGCATTCTCAAGATTGGGGTCCACCTGTTCAAACCCGCCGCGGGCAGTCATGTACATCAAAGGAAAAGCAACAATAACAGCAGTGACAACGGTCGCAGGCCAGCTGAAAATAATCGTGGTATCAAATAGCGCCAGCAGCTTGCCCAGCGGCCCCCGGCTGCCGAAAAGCAGTAACAGACCGAATCCAATCACAGTTGGTGGTAAAACAATCGGCAGCAGAAAGAGCACATCAATCAAACTACTGAAGCGGCCTTTGTAATCAACCATCCACCGCGCAGCAGCGATGCCGAGGAAAAAAGTGATCACCGTTGCGGCTAAAACGGTTTTAATCGATACGCTAAGCGGCATTATAAAAGGTTCAAGCATCATTATCCCTCGGTAAGTTTTACTTAGTTATGATCAGAAAACCGTACTTTTTAAAGATAGCTCTTGCTTCTTTGCCAGACAGGAAGTCAAGATATTGTTTTGCTGCGCTATCATTTTTTGCGACGGCCAAAATAGCGGCAGGATAAATAATTCTGCTGTTTACATCATCTGGCGCCACTGCAACTGCCCTGACTTTTTCAGAAAAGGTAATATCAGAGGCAAATAAGATGCCGGCATCCACGCTTTCATTTTCCAGGTAACTTAGCACTTGCATCACATTGCTGGCAAGGATAGTTTTGGGAAGCAGGTTTTCATATTCTAAGCCGAGTAATTCAATCGCTTCACGTCCATAGGATCCGGCCGGTACAAACTCTGGATCTCCCATAGCGATCTTTTGGACTCTGTTGTCAGGTAGATCTTCGAAGGCCAGGATATTGAGAGTGCTGTTCAGTGGTACTGCTAAAATGATCCTGTTGCCAACCAGGTTTATTCGTGTTTCAGATTTGAGTAAACCCTTCTTTTCTAAATCATCCATATGTTTAGTTGATGCCGATATAAAAAGATCAGCCGGGGCGCCATTTGTAATTTGGGTAGCGAGATCTCCGGATGCTGCATAGATGGCTGTGATTTTGATCCCGGCAGTGGATTGCTGAAAAAGATCGTTTATGTCGCTCAGCACAGCAGAGAGACTGCTTGCAGCAAGAATATGTAAGTTT
>Ga0194126_10002811_pt1 | contig 27996 bp, 29 predicted proteins | sample TA2KigC150mmetaG_FD_148641 | JGI IMG/M metagenome (GOLD analysis project Ga0194126, IMG submission 148641) | Freshwater microbial communities from Lake Tanganyika, Tanzania - TA2015035 Kigoma Deep Cast 150m | ecosystem: Environmental > Aquatic > Freshwater > Lake | place: Tanzania: Lake... | reverse complement strand
ACGGCATTTTCGCCTCCCTGGATGCTTCCCCGCCACATCTGGCCGCAGCAGACGCCACCAAGCCAAGGCCCACGCCGATCCTTCTCCCGCCACCTTGCCGAGCCCAGAACGCTTCGTGCATTGCCCCTGCTTCAGGGCTGCGGCTCTCCGGCCGCCCTTGACCTCCCTGGGACCCGGGGTACACTCCTCGGTGTCCTCTGCCTGGCACTGCCCTGGGGGTCGTGCGTTCTCGTCGAGAGACCGAGAGACGGGCAGGGTTGGCTCCGGAAAACGCAATGCAACACGACATGATGACTCGATATCTCGCACTGGGACTGGTGGCCTGCACGGCCTGGATGGCGGCTCACGCGCAGCAGAGCCTGGCGGACTTGGTGAGTGAGGCCAACGCCGACTGGATGCTGGGCAAATGGGAAGCGCAAACGAACGATGGCAACACGGTGACGCTCGCCTTTAGCTGGGACCTCAACAAGCACGTGGTGGTGCAGCAGGGCAAGATCGGCGACATGGAGTTCAAGGGCTACACCGCGCTCGACCCGAACACCAGCGAACCGAAGTACGTCGGGTTCGACAGTCGCGGCAGCGTCAGCAAAGGCACGTGGGGGGTCGAGTCGGGGGAGTTGACGCTTCGCCTCGAGGGGCAGAGTCGCGAACGCGGCAGTTATAGGATGGCCGTGGTCTACGGCGGGAACGCCACCGCCGGCCTCAAACTGCGGATTCATCAAGTGGATCAGTGGGGCGGGCTGGTTTCCCCGGAAAGCACCGCGCTCACGTTCAAGAAACAGAAGTAGGACGGCGCCCGACAGCCCGCGAGACAGCCATTATGGGCGGACCGAAGCGCGGCTGATCGAGTTCGGTTGGTTCGCCGCACGACTGGTTGCCGGCTGGGCCGCTGGGGATCATCCCGAGGCGGTCTGGGCCGGCAGCCGGGCGTTCGGTCCCGCGTTGACGGGCGGCGCAGACTTGCGCATACATGAGGCGTGCGGACCGACTCGATTCTGAGGATCGAAGAGCTGCGTGTGGAGTATCGCAGCCGCGAGTTGAGGCAGCCTGCGCGCGTGGCCGTTCGCGGGCTGAACCTCGAGGTGGCGGCGGGCGAAGTTTTTGGGTTCTTGGGTCCGAACGGGGCTGGCAAGACGACGACGATCAACGTGCTGCTGGGTTTCGTTCCGCCGACGAGCGGGGCGGCCTACTTGTTTGGGGTGGATGTGAGGCGTCCGATTGCGCGGCAGCGCATCGGATACCTGCCGGAGCAAACGTACTACTACAGGTTCCTGTCGGCGGAGGAGCTGCTCCGCTTTTATGGGCGGCTGTTCCAGCTTGCGGGCGGGGAGCTGGATCGGCGCGTTGTGGCGGCGTTGCGGTTGGTGGATCTGGAACCGGTCCGGCGCCGACCGCTCCGGACCTACTCGAAGGGGATGCTGCAGCGGATCGGGCTGGCCCAGGCGCTGATCAACGACCCTGACCTGCTGATTCTGGACGAACCCACCAGCGGTTTGGATCCGGTGGGGCGGATGAAGGTGCGGGAGATCATCCAGCGGCTTAAGCACGAGGGCAAGACGGTCTTTTTCTCCTCGCACGAGTTGGGCGAAGTGGAGACGGTGTGCGACCGGGTGGGGATTCTGTGCGGCGGTGAATTGAAGGCGGCGGGCAGGGTGACGGATCTGGTGCGAGAACACCAGGCGAACCTCGAGCAGGTGTTCCTGCGGCTCATCGGCTACACGCCCGCGTTGCCACCGGCAGAGGGGGGGGTGCCCGGGGTCGGCGGTGCAGCGGCGGAGATACGGCGATGAGCAAGGTTTGGGCGTTGGCGGGTTTGGTGGTGTGGGAGCTGTACCGGCGGAAGGATTTCTACGTGTTGTTCGTGCTGACGGCCCTGATCACGGTGTTGATGGGGTCAGCGGGGTTACTCCACGGGGTGCGGGCGGTGCGGTACGTGGAGGAGTTATGCCTTTTGCTGATCTGGATTTCGGCGTTGGTGATCGCGGTCACGACCACGGCCCGTCAGCTCCCGGCCGAACGCGAACATCGCACCTTGTTCCCGCTCCTGGCCAAGCCGGTCACGCGCACGGAGGTGATCCTGGGCAAGGCGCTGGGTTGCTGGGTGGCCACGGGGTTGTGCCTGGTGGTTTTCTATTTGTTTTTCGGGCTGGTGAGCGCGGTGCGCGAGCAGGCTTGGCCGCTGGCCAGCTCGCTCCAGGCGCTTTGGCTGCATTGGTGGATGCTGGCGGTGGTGGTGGCCATGAGTCTGCTGGGGTCGCTGCTTTTCGCCACCCCTGCCGCCAACGCCACGGTCCAGTTCTTAGTTGCGGGGGGGATTTTGTTGGTGGGGAGACACCTGAACACAGTAGCGCTGGGGCTGCCCGAACCGGGCCAGACGCTGATCTACGGGTTGTATTTCGCCATCCCACACCTCGAGCTGTTCGACGTGCGGGACCTGATCGTCCACGATTGGGCGCCGGTCCCGTGGTGGGCCTGCGCCGCGGCGACGCTGTACGCGGCGGCGTACGCGGCGGCGTTTCTGGTGCTCGCCGCCGTTACGTTCCGTCGCCAACCGCTCCAGTGATCCATGCGCACGCCGCTGCTGGTCATGGTGTTTTTGCTGACCTTTTGCTTCAGCCTGGTGACGTGGTTGAAGCCGGCGCTGGCGCGGCACCTGCCGGACACCGCGCGGGCGGAGAGTCTCCTGGGGACGGCCTTGGGCGACAGCCGGCGCCTGTTCGCCACGCATTGCTTCTTCAAGGCCGACCGCTACTTGCACAGCGGCTTTTACCCGACCCTGTTCGACGACCGGACCTTGCTGGCCGAGAAACACCTGGCCGGGCCGCACGACGACCACGACGACGCGGCTGACAACCCGGCGCACCGGCGGCAGGCGCAGCCGACTCCGGATGCGGAGTTGGGCTATGGCTTTTTGGGGCCCCCGAGGGATTGGCTGGATCGGTTGGGGCGGTATTTCTTTCCCTCGCGGCACACGCACCTCGAGGGGAAGGCGGAAGCGGGCGAGTTGGTGCCTTGGCTGCGGGTGGCGGCGGCTTTGGATCCGCACCGGATCGAGACGTATCTGGTGACGGCCTATTGGCTGCGGCGGCACCTGGAGCAACCGGAGGCCGCGCTGCAGATCTTGAGGGAAGGCTGGCGCGCCAACCCGGAGAGCTACGAGATCTTGTTCGAGTTAGGGCGGTCGTTCGAGGAGGATCGGCAGGACCCGGTCCGGGCGCGTAACCTCTACGAGTTAAGCCTGAGAAAATGGGAAAAGCGCCAAGACGGCGTGCGGGAAGCGGACAGCCAGACGTACGCGTTGCTGGTCGCGCACCTGGCGCGACTGGCGGAGCAGGAGGGGCGATCGGCTGAGGCCATCGGCTACTTCGAGCGGCTCGAGAAGGTCTCGCCCGACCCCGCTCGGATTCGGGAACGGCTCGACGAACTCCGGCGAAGCCGTTAAGGGCGGTGGGCCGAGGCTGGGTCGCGATGGTGGCGGAAATTCGTTGCCTGGGGTAGCTCGAACAGTAAGCTGCGGCCGTGTATCGGCCGTCGCGCCGGGGACATGACCTACGCTACCGCGATCCAATTCCTCTATGATCTGCAGTTGTTCGGGCTCAAGCTTGGGCTCGAGAACACCCGGCGGTTGGCCGAGTTAGCGGGCAGTCCGCAGGAGGGTCTGCGGTTTGTGCACGTGGCGGGGACGAACGGGAAAGGCTCGACTTGCGCCATGCTCGAGAGCATCTACCGAGCGGCCGGGCTGCGGGTGGGGTTGTTCACGTCGCCGCACTTGGTTCGTTTCGGGGAGCGGATTCAGGTGAACCGAGAGTCGTTGGGCGAGGCGGGGGTGATCCGGCGGGTCGAGGAGGTTCGGTCGGTATTGCGCCACTTTCCTCAGGACCACTCGCCGACCTTCTTCGAGGTAGTGACGGTGATGGCGTTGCGGCACTTTGCTGAGGCCAGGTGCGACGTGGTGATTTGGGAGACGGGCATGGGGGGACGGTTGGACGCGACGAACATCGTCATGCCGCTGGCGAGCGTGATCACCAACATCGGCCTGGACCATGAGCGGTGGCTGGGGGACACGCTGGGCAAGATCGCGGCCGAGAAGGCCGGGATCATCAAACCTGGCGTGCCGGCGTTGACTGCGGCGACTGCGCCGGAGGCGCTGGGGGTCCTACGCGCCGCGGCGGCTTTGGCGGGATCGTCTTTGCAGGAGGTGACCGAGGCGGATGCGGCGAGACCGCCGCTGAACGGTCTGGCACTGCCGCTGCTGGGGGCACACCAGCGGCTCAATGCGGCGCTGGCATGGGCCACCGTCCAGACCCTCGAAAGAGAACTGCCGGTCGATCTGGCGGCTAGGATCCGGGGGTTGACCACGGTGCGGTGGCCGGGCCGGCTCCAAGTGGTCCACGGGCCTGAGATCGGGCAGGTGAATTTGCTGGACGGAGCGCATAACCCAGCGGGCATCGAAAGTCTGGTGGCGGCCCTCGGCGAGTATTTCCCGAAGCAAGCGCCAGCGACGATCGTGGGGGTGTTGAACGACAAGAATTGGCCGGCGATGTGTCGTGCCCTGGGTCCGCTGGCCAGCAGCCTGCGCCTGGTTCCGGTGAGCAGCGCACGGAGCGCGGCGCCGGAGGAGTTGCGGGCCGCGTGCGAGACCGCTCGGCCCGGGGCCTGCCCTGTGGTGTGCGGGTCGCTGCGCGAGGCCCTCGAGGAGACGCGGGCCGCTCGGTTCCGGTTGATCACCGGTTCGCTGTACCTGGTGGGTGAAGCCTTGGACCTGCTCGAGGCCCAGGCGCCCGCCGAGCGGCCCGAACGCGAGCTGAACGATTGGCAGGCGGCGGCCGTGGGGGCTGATGCTCCGGAGCGGCGGCGCTGAGGACGGCCCGCGGTAGAAGGGTTGCTCGAGGATGAACCGGAGGCGCCTAACGCGGTATGCCTGGGTGAGCATCGGGGCCGCCGTGGTCACGATGGCGCTGAAGCTCTGGGCGTACGGGCTGACGGGGTCGGTCGGGTTGTTGTCGGATGCGGTCGAGTCGCTGGTGAACTTGGCGGGCGGGGTGATGGCGCTGGCGATGTTGACGGTAGCGGCGCGGCCGGCGGATGAGGAGCACGCCTACGGGCACGGCAAGGCGGAGTATTTTTCGAGCGGGGTGGAGGGGACGCTGATTTTGATTGCTGGGATTGGGATCGCGGTGGCGGCGAGCCAACGGTTGGTGACCCCGGAACCGCTGGAACAACTCGGGCTGGGCTTGGCGGTGTCGGGCCTGGCGTCGTTGATCAACCTCAGCGTGGCCATGGTCTTGATGGGCGCAGGGAAACGATACGATTCGATCACCCTCCAGGCCAACGCCCACCATCTCCTGACGGATGTGTGGACTTCGGCGGGGGTGCTGGTGGGGGTGGGGGCGGTGGCGTTGACCGGTTGGGAGCGTCTCGACGCGGTCGTCGCCCTGCTGGTTGCGAGCACGATCTTGTGGGCGGGCGCCGGGATCCTGCGCCGCACCGTCTCCGGGTTGATGGACACGGGGTTGGCCAGCGCAGACCGTGCCGCGATCCGACAGGTGTTCGCGCGGTACGAGTCGGAAGGGGTGCAGTTCCACGCCTTGCGGACGCGGCAGGCTGGCGCCTGGAGGTTCGTTTCCGTGCATGTCTTGGCGCCGGGGTATTGGACGATTCACCGGGGTCACGCGCTCCTGGAGCGAATCGAGGCGGACATTCGTCAGGCGCTACCCAACACGACCGTGTTCACTCATCTCGAGTCGCTGGACGACCCGGCCTCTTGGGAGGACATAGGATTGGAGCGAGCCAGGCCGCGAGATCCGCCGACGCCTGGGTGCCCGGCTGCTGAGTAAGAAACCTGAGCCGCGCCGAGGGTCAACTCGCAATCCGTAGCGGGTCGCAGTTTTCTGGCCCCTCGACACCCGGAGCCCCGGGCCGTATCGTCTCGGGCGATGTTCATGTCAGTGCGCAACCAGCCTTGGCGGGTCGCCGGGCGCGAGTTCCAATCCCGATTGATTCTTGGGACGGGCAAGTTCGCGTCGCCGGAGTCGATGCGCGAGGCCCTATTGGCGAGCGGGGCGGAGTTGGTGACGGTGGCGTTGCGGCGGGCGGACTTGAGCGGGAGTCGGGATCCCTTTGCCAACATCCTGGAGTTCATCGACGCGCAGCGGTACTTGATCTTGCCGAACACCAGTGGCGCCTTGAACGCTGCGGAAGCGGTGCGGTTGGCGCGCCTGGCGGCCGCAGCGGGTTTGCCGAAGTGGATCAAGCTCGAGATTCACCCCGATCCGCGCTATTTGTTGCCCGATCCGATCGAGACGCTGGCGGCGACGCAGACGTTGGTTCAGGAGGGTTTTGTGGTGTTGCCCTACATCAACGCGGATCCCGTGCTGGCCAAGCGGCTCCAAGAAGCAGGAGCGGCGACCGTGATGCCTCTGGGTTCGCCCATCGGATCCAATCGCGGCCTGCAGACGCGCGATCAACTCCACATCATTCTCGAACAAGCCACCGTGCCGGTGGTGGTGGATGCCGGTCTGGGCGCGCCTAGCCACGCGGCGGAAGCGGTCGAAATGGGCGCCGCAGCGGTCCTGGTCAACACGGCGATCGCGGTTGCGCGCGACCCCGTGCGCATGGCGGAGGCTTTCCGGGCGGCGGTCGAGGCCGGCCGAGCCGCCTACGAGTCCGGTCTGCCGGAACCGCAGGGCATGGCGAGCCCGACCAGTCCACTGACGGGATTCCTGGACTAACCGGATGACCGCCCCATCCACTGCACCCCTCATGGAGACATTGGCAGTCCGGCGCGTCGAGGAACTGCTGCGCACGGCGGCGCGCACGCGCATCCTGGTGGTCGGGGACGTGATGCTCGATCAGTTTCTCTGGGGGAAGGTGGACCGCATATCGCCGGAGGCACCGGTGCCGGTGCTCGAGTTCGAGCGTGAGAGCTACATGCCCGGGGGCGCGGCCAACGTCGCACGCAACTTGACCGCGCTAGGTGCGGGTGCCGAGTTGTTCGCGGTGATGGGGCGAGACGAATCTGGACGCCGGCTCGTCCAATTGCTCGAGGGCGAGCGAGTGGGTTGCGCCGGACTTCTCGCACAGGCGCATCGTCCCACGAGCATTAAGACACGCATCATCGCGCATCGGCAACAAGTCGTGCGCGTCGACCGAGAATCGCGGTTGCCTCTGGACCCGGCGATCTGCCGGCGCTTGCGCGCAGCGGTCGTGCGGCGGTTGGACGAGGCGGACGCAGTGATTGTGGGCGATTATGCCAAGGGCGTGGTGACTCAGCGGTTGCTGGACGAACTGAAGTCCGAGTGTCGCCGGCGGGGAACGTGGTTGAGCCTCGACCCCAAGCCGGCGCATCGGCTGGACCTCCAGGGCGTCTCGCTGCTGACGCCCAACCGGAAGGAGGCGTTCGAGTTGCTCGGCCGGCCGGACGACGGGCGCGGGCCAGACCCGCTGGCTGACGCTGGGCTGGTCCGCGCTGCGGAGGACCTGTTGGCGCAACTACGGCCCGCCCTGCTGCTCATCACCCTCGGCGAGCAAGGCATGCTCCTGTGTTGCAGCCGGCAACCGCTCGTTCACATCCCGACCGTCGCCCGCGAGGTCTTCGACGTATCAGGGGCCGGGGACACGGTCATTGCGGCGTTCACGCTCGCCGTGGCGGCCGGCGCTTCGCCCCTGGAAGCGGCGCGGTTCTCGAACCAGGCGGCGGGCGTGGTGGTTGGGAAGCTGGGGACGGCCACGGTGGGGGCTAGCGATTTGCTCGCGAGCGACCGGTCGCAAGGCCACTCATGAGCGCGCCGCCCAGACCCGAGACCGCCCCGCGCGCTGCGGTCTTTCTGGATCGCGACGGCGTGTTGATCGAGGAACGCAACTACCTGCATCGGGTCGAGGATGCGGTCTGGATTCCAGGCACGCCGGCGGCGCTGGGCCGATTGACCGAAGCTGGGTTCTGGCTGTTCGTGGTGACCAACCAATCCGGCATTGGCCGCGGATACTACACGGTGGCGGACATGGAGCGCGTGCACGCGCATCTGCAGCGCGAATGGGAGCGGGCCGGGGCGCGCGTGACCAAGATCTACTACGCACCGGAGGCGCCCGAGCAGCCCAGCCGGGGCCGCAAGCCCTCGCCACAGTTCCTGTTCGACGCCGGCGCCGAATTCGGCGTGGACCTGAGCCGCAGTTACATGGTTGGGGATAAGCTGATCGACCTCGAGTGCGGTTGGAATGCGGGCGTCCGCCGTTGCATCCTCGTCCGCACCGGATACGGCGCCGAGCTCGAGCGCAGCGCCGCGGCGCAACTAACGCGGGCGCTCGTCGTCGACGATCTGGCGGCGGCGGCGGCGTGGATTCTGGCACAGGGGAGCGGAGGCTAGCCGGTCGCGCGCCGGGTTGGAATGGCGAGGCAAGCCGTGAGCGGCGTTGTGCCGAAGAGGCGCTCCGCTCAGGTGGTTTCGCCGGCCGGGAGCGCTTTGCGTTCGCGCCACCGCCAATACCAGGCGATGAGCACGCTCAACTCGTAGAGGAGGTGGAGGGGGAAGGCCAGGAGCACCATGGTGAAGGGATCACCGGAAGGCGTGACGAAGGCCGCGACCACCAGGTTGCCGACGATGGCGTAGGAGCGGAACTTCTGGAGGTTTTCGAGTTCGATCAGCCCGATCTTGACCAGCGTCAGGATGACGACAGGCAACTCGAAGCAGAGCCCCATGCCGAGCATGAACTTGCACATGAACCCGATGTAAGCCTCCGCCCGCCATTCGTCGGCGCCAAAACCCATCCAAGTCGAGAACTGCACCGTGGCGAACAAGGCCACCGCCGAGATGATGAAGTAGCAGAAGGCCACCCCCACAAAAAAAAGCACACTGCCAAACCCAACAGCGCGGTAGAGAATGCGCTTTTCGCTCACTTTTAGGGCAGGCAGGACGAACTGGCCGACGAACAAAAAGACAAAGGGCGATGCGAGCACCAGGCCGCCGTAGAGGGCCAACTTGAGGGCCACCACGATCCCCTCGATGGGACCGTAGTTCTTGAGCATGACTAAGTCCACGCCGGCGCGACGGGCCGGGCGCGGGTCCGGTTGCAGGGCCAGGAGAACGTTGGTGCCGACCGTGACGGGGGTGATGCGCAACGCCCCGAGGGCGTTGGTCCCCCAGGGCAACAAGCCGAGTTCGGGGCGGGCGACCCGACCGATGATATTGGTGCCAAGCTCGATCGGGATGTCAGGGGAGCGCCGTACAATCTGCTGCGCCTGCGAGAGCGGCCAGGTCAAAAAGGCCACCAACCGGTTACCTGCCACCAAGCACACCAGCATGGCGATCGCGACGGAGACCACGCTCTTGACCAACGTCCAACGCAGATCCTCGAGGTGCTCGAGGAACGTCTTGACCGGTCCACCCTCTCCATCCTCCTCCTCCTCGAGGGCCGAGGTCAGCCCCGCAGCGGGCTCGCTGGCCATGGGAATCTAGGCTCGCTCGGGCTCTTCAGGCCTTTGAGGTCGGCTCGGCCTCCGAGGCGACCGTCGATTCCGTGGAGGCATGCTCCGATGGAGGGGCGGTCGGACCGCGACGCGTCGAGTCGGCAGGCGGCTCTTCGTCAATGGCCCGCTGCAGTTCGTCTTGGACCTCGCGGGAGGCCTTCTTGAACTCCTTAATGCCGCTACCCAACCCGCGCATGAGCTCCGGCACGCGCTTGGCTCCGAAGAGGATAAGGACGATGATCAGGATCCCGATGATCTCGGGCCAGCCCAGCATGGCAAACAAATTCAAGTTCATGATCACAATTCAGCGAACTGGCGGAGCTTACTCCCCGAAGCCCGTTAGTAAAGCGGCAATCCGTCGCTCCATGCGATCGCCTCACCGCCGGCGGCAGCCTGCGGCAACCTGTGGACGCAGGCCCACCGCGCCGCAATCTCAGTTCTTCGGCGGCAACGGGAGCAACAGAATGAACTCGCCACGGCGGTTCTTCGACCAGGCTTCCTCATTGTGGTCGAGGGACACGGGCCGGTCCTCGCCCCAGCTTCGCGTCCGGATGCGTTCCGGTCCGATGCCGTAGAGAATTAAGTACTCGCGCAGCGAGAGGGCGCGGCGTTCGCCCAGGGCGCGATTGTATTCCTCGGTGCCGCGCTCGTCGCAATGGCCATCCACGAGCAGAGCCGTGAGGGGTTTCTCTTTCAGGTGGTCACCCACCCGGTTCGCCTTATCGAACTCGCTCTTCTTCACCACCGAGCTGTCGAAGTCAAAATAGACTGTGTCGCCTTGAAACGCGTTGGTGTCCATGAGCATGTTCTCGAACACGGCCATGTCGGGCTGCGCAAACCCGTCGGCCGGCGGCACGGGCACGGGCACGGGCACCGGCTCAGGCCGGCCCTGAGCGGTCGTGTCCGGCGGGACCGGCACACCGGGTCCCGGGGTGGGGCCAGGCGTGGCATCTCGGGCATCGCGCCGTTCGGTTGTTCCCGGGACGGTGGTGGGCGCGCCTGCGGCGATGGGAGTGACGCCTTTGGGGGGGCGCTTGCAGCCAGTCGAGCTCATCGCCACGGCCAGCAGAGCGACCACGGAACTCAGAAGAATCGCGCGTTTCATGCTTGTCGCAAAGGAAAAGGGTGCACTCACCTCGCCCAACTAGGCTGGGAACAGGCACCCAAACTTTGCGGGACATCCTTGTGTTGTTTGGTGGGCACGTCAAGCAAAGACAAATTGCGTCCGCTGCTGGTGCGACGCGTGTAAATCAGCGTGCGCGAATTGGCCGCCCAACACGGGTCCTCGCCTTCCGTCAAGAGCCGCGCCTCCCCCCCTTCCGCCGGGATCAGGCAGATGTTGAAGTACTTGCCCGACTGTGACGTGAAGGCAATCCAACGACCGTCCGGCGACCAATCCGGTTCCGTCGGGTTTGGCGCCAGCGTCAGCGGGATTCGCTGCACCGCCCCACCCTCCGGCGAGATCTTGGCCAACGCGCGCCGACCGTCGAACCGCGCCGCAAAACAGATCCAACGGCCGTCGGGCGACCACGCGGGCGATGACTCGTCTTCGCGCGTGCGGGTCAACTGCCGCAGCCCGCTGCCGTCCAGGTTCGCCACGTACAGGTCCAGGTTCCCCGTCTTGCTCGACAGGAACGCCACGCGCCGCCCATCGGGCGAGATGGCCGGGCTGATGTTCGAGCCGGCATAGCGCGCCACGAACTTCCGCGCGCCGCTGTCCAAATCGTGCGACACGACGTCGGGGTTGCCGAAGGCATAAGTGGTGTAGAGCATCAGGCGCCGCTGGGGCGCCCACACCGGAGCGGCCACCACGGACTGGTCGCGCGTCAAGGCCCGGGCGCCGTGACCGTCATAATCCGCATAGTAAACTTCACTGGCTTGCCCGCGCGTGACCTTGAAAGCGATCTTCGTCGTCGCAATCCCCGGCACTCCCGTCACCGCCAGGACCACCGCGTCCGAAAGGGCGTGGGCTTGCGCGCGCAGGGTGCCGCCGGTGAACACCTGGTTGAACTTCGTGGCCTTGCTGATGGCGTCCACCAAGTGCCCTCGCACCTCGCCGCCACCGCCGCCTGTCAAAAGATACTGCGCCTCACGGTCCGACACGATCCTAAAGCCGGCGACTTCGAGGTCGAAGCGCAGGACTTGCGCCACCTCGCCGCTGTACCCGGCGAGGTTGATCGGAACCGGTTTGGCCGTGAGAGTCGGGTAGCGCACTAGGTCGTGCTCACCAGGAGCGGCGCGCCCGGGGCGGGCGACCAGCGTGAGCGTCACAAGAAGGGCAAGGCGCAGGGGGCAGCAGAGGAATCTCATCCGGTAGCACGTCTGGGTTTTAAGCGGAAGTTCAAGAGCAGGGTGCGCTCGGTCTCGCGCGCTCCCTCGGGGAAGGGCAGACCGATCGTCTCGACGCGGTCCAAGGCGGCACGGACGGACTTGTCCAAGACCGCCAGGCCGGACCGGTCGATAAACTCGGCGGAGAGCACTCGACCGTCACGGGCGATGACCACGCGCACCTTGGCGGTGGCATTCTGTTCGGCGACTTCCTCGGGCGCATCCCAAGCTCGGTCGAACACGCTCACGGCGTACTGTTCCCAATTGGCGTAGACCGGCCCTCCACCGCCGGGACCCTGGGCCTCGGCTGCGACCGTGCTGTCCGAGAGCCTCGAGTTAATACCCTTGACCGTCCGCTCGATCTGTTGACGGCGCAAGTTCGCCAACCGCGCCTGCTCCGCCGCGCGCTCGCGCTCCGCTTTCTCCCGGTCGACCACGGGCGGTGCCCCGCGCACGACGGGGGTGAGGTTGACCTCGACGGGGCGCCGCGCGGTCTTGGGCTTCTCGGCCGGGCCCTCGATGACGGGCGCCGCTTCGTCCGGTTTCGGCGAGCGGGGGGGCGACTTCGGCTCGGTCTGTCTGGGCTCGGGCGCCTTCGGTTCGCGCGCTTTGGGTACGGGCGCGGGCGCGGGTGGCGCCGGCCGTGGCGGGGCGGTCCGCGGCGGGGCGTTGGGGTTGCCGCCGCCGGAGAAAGGCGCATCGGTCAACACCTCGGGGATGAAGGTCAGGATTTCGAGGGTCACCGTCTCCCGACGAGAATCGAGGAAGCCGGACCCGAAGAACATCAGGGCCAAGAGCAGGCCATGCAGGGCGATGGACGCGGCAAAGCAACGCTGGCGGAGGCGGTTCATCGGCGAGCGGGTCCCTGCGTGCTGAACGAGAAATTGCGGATCCCAATCTGGGTGCAGCGGTCGACCACCGGATAGAAATCCTGGGCGAGACATTCGCGGTCGGCGCGGATGCGAACGACGAGGTCGGGCTCGTCCCGGTGCGCCTGGGCCAGGGCCTCGGCGAGTTGGTCGAGCGGGAGGAGTTGCTGATTGAGGCGGTAGCGGCCCTGTTTGTCGATCTCGACGGTTCGGATGCGGTTCCGATCCACGCGCTGGGCGACGCGGCCGCCCTCGGGCAGGCGCAGGTCAATGCTCGGGTCGAGCAGGGGCGCGGTGATCACAAAAATGATCAACAACACAAACGCCAGGTCCAACAGCGGCGTGATGTTAATGTCGCTGAGGGTGACCAGCGAGTTGCGTTGGGAGAAGCGGCGCATGGGCAGGTCGCGCAGCGGGACAGGTCACATCTTGTTGGTCAAGTAGATCAGCAACCCGACCGCCACAATCCCCAACACCACGATGAGCACCTGGAAGACCTGCCACGACACCTTCCGGAACCAGGAGCGGCCGTGGCGGCGGTGCCGGTGGTGTTTGAAGAGGCCCCCGGCTAGGCGCTTGTGGCATTGCCGGCAGCGCAGATACACGCGCTCGTTCTTGTAACCGCACCGTGGACAATCCACGTACAGTTGCGCCCCGCAGCGCTCGCACAGTTCTTGGTTGCGGTAGTTGAGGTGATCGCACTTGGGGCACAAAACGCCAGGCTGGTTGCGCTCCAAGTCCCGCCCCTCGCTCGCCGATTCCTCCCCTGAACCGCCGAGTGCTTCAAGGTCCGGCTGCACCGCCGGACGTTCCTCATTCGCGCTCATCATCGCCTAAGTATTCGGTTTCCATCCGGGAAACCAGTTCCTGCGCAAAGTTGTCTAGCTCCACCGTCAACACGCGCAAGTTGTGTACCAACCAGTTGTAGCCAAACATCGAAGGAATGGCAACGAGCAAACCCGCCACCGTCGTGATCAGCGCCCCCGATACCCCGGGGGCCATCGAGGCCAGGTCGGGCCGGTGACCCGCCGCCGCCGCTTGCGCCACCCCGCTGAAAGCGCTCATCACTCCCCAAACCGTCCCCAACAAACCCAGAAACGGCGAGCCGCTCACCGCTAACGCCAACAGGATCAAACCCGACTCCAACCGCAGCGCCTCCTGGGCTACCGCGCGTTCGAGCGTGCGTTTGACATGTTCGACCCCCTTGAGCGAAATCGGGCCCGAGCGCTCGCCCCCATTCGCCGACCGGAGCCGAGTATCCAACTCGGCGCACCCCGGGCGGTAGACCGAGAACAAGGGGCAGCCCTCGACCTGCACCCGTCGATCATAAATGCCCAGCACGCGCTTCTGCGCCCGGAACTCGCCGTCGAAGAGCTTGTTCAACCGCCGGGCTCGCCGCATCTCGACCGCCTTGGTCGCCATGATCGACCAAGCAAAGATCGAAATGATGATCAAAACAATGATAATGGCCCGGCCCTCCAGTGTGGTCCGCTGCCACACGTAGAGCAGGTCCGTTTGCGTCTCCGCAAAGAATGCCAGCGACAAAGTCATCTTTCAGCCCAGGCGCATCGCCCTCGCTTTAGGGGCTTGGTGTAACCGCTCTGCCCGCCCAGGTCAAAGGTTTTGCGGCCTGCCCCCCGCCGCGCACCAAACGCTTTACCCTCCCCACCCCAACCGTTAGGTTGCCGGCGTGGACGCCTACCCGTACCAAGTGCGTCGCGCGAACCTCGAGGACCTGCCCGTGCTCAAGGCCCTCTGGAGCGTGAATCACCTGCCGAGCCTCGAGCTGGAAAAGCACTTGACCGAGTTCCAACTCGTGCTGCGTCCCGACGGCGTCGCGTTGGGTACCGTCGCGCTGCGCATCGCTGGCGTCCACGGGCTGGTCCACAGCGAGGCCTACTATTCTGCGGCTCAGGCTGCCGAATGCCAAACCCAGCTCTGGGCGCGCCTCCAAAGCCTGGCCCACAACCGCGGCCTGGCGCGCCTCTGGCTGCGCGCGCCCCCAAGCGCACCCTGGCTCGCGCGGGGTTTCCACCCCGCAACAGACCAGGACCTTCAGCGGTTGCCCGCTGCCTGGGTTGACCCGCGCGCCAAATGGGCGACCCTGAGCCTCCGCGACGAGGCCTTGCTGAGCGGGGCGCTCGAAGAGGAATGGGAACAATTCCGCGACGCTGAGCGGACCAGCCGCGACCGGCTGCAGCGACAGGCAGCCCTCTTGAAGTGGCTGGCCGCCCTCATCGCGCTGGCCTTCTTTGCCGGGGCGTTGCTCTTGCTGTTCTCGGTGATCGAGGGCGCCCGCAACTCGAGGGGCCCAGCCCCCCAACAAGTGACGCCACAAGTGACGCCGCCCTGAGCGGGCTATTGCGCGCCCCGGCGCAGCAACTGTTCGATGAATCCGGTCGAGTAGACACCGCGGCGGAAATCGGGGTCTTGCAGCACCGCTTGCTCGAAGGGAATGGTGGTCTTAATGCCGGTGATCAGGTACTCGCTCAAGGCGCGGCTCATCCGGTCAATCGCCTCCCGCCGGTCTTTGCCGTACGTGACCAACTTCCCGATCATCGAGTCGTAGTTCGACGGGATGGCGTACCCGGCATAGGCGTGGCTATCGACTCGCACACCGTGCCCGCCCGGCGCGTAGTACATGTCGATCCGCCCAGGCGACGGCCGGAAGTCGTCGTAGGGATCCTCGGCGTTGATGCGGCATTCGATAGCATGGCCGCGCGCGTGGATGTCGCCCTGGGAGAGCTTTAGCGGTTCGCCCATCGCGATCATGATCTGCTGGCGCACCAAATCGATGCCCGTCACCTCTTCCGTCACCGGGTGCTCGACCTGAATGCGCTTGTTGACCTCCAAGAAGTAAAAACCGCCTTGATCGTCCACAATGAACTCGACCGTGCCGGCGTTGCTGTACTGAGCCAGCTCGGCGATCTTGATCGCCGCTTTGCCCATCTTCTTGCGCAGATCCTTCAGCTTGCCCTCCAGGAGCGGCGAGGGCGTCTCCTCGATCAGCTTCTGGTGACGCCGTTGAATCGAACAGTCGCGTTCGCCCAGATGAATGATGGTCCCCCGCGCATCTGCCAGAATCTGAAACTCGATATGGTGCGGGTTCTCGAAGTACTTCTCGACGTACACACCCGAGTTGCCGAAGGCCTTCTCGGCCTCGTTCCGGGCCGTGTGGTAGCCCTTCATGAGCGAAATGTCATTGTGCGCAATCCGCATCCCTCGCCCTCCGCCCCCCGCAATCGCCTTGATCATCACCGGATAGCCGATCTTCTTGGCCGTCGCCAGCGCCTCGGCTTCGTTCTCGACCACCCCCTCCGATCCCGGCGGCACCGGCACCCCCGCCTTCTTCGCCAGCGCCCGGCTCACCGCCTTGTCTTGCAGCGCGCTCATCGCGCGCGAGCTCGGCCCAATGAACCGAATGTTGCAGCTCTCGCACACATCCGCAAAGTGCGCGTTCTCGGACAGGAAGCCGTACCCGGGGTGGATAGCGTCGACATCGGCAATCTCCGCTGCGCTCACCAACCGGTCGATCCGTAGGTAGCTCTCGCTGCTGGGGGCCCGGCCGATGCAAATCGCCTCATCCGCCAACTGCACATGCATCGAGTTCGCGTCGGCCTCCGAGTACACCGCCACCGTTCGAACGCCCAGTTCCTTGCACGTGCGAATGATGCGGACGGCGATCTCGCCGCGGTTGGCGATCAGGATTTTCTCGAACATCGGATGCGGCTTAGGGAATCAAGGTCCGTCCCGCCGGCGGCCACCGGCGCTCAGGCCGGCCGGACCTTGAACAGAGGCTGGCCAAACTCGACCGGCTTGGCGTTGTCGAGCAGCAGTTGGGTGATCACCCCGCGCACCTCAGCCTTGATCTCGTTCATCACCTTCATCGCCTCGATGATGCACACCACCGTCTCCGGGTTGACTTCACTCCCCACCTCGACATACGGCGCCGACTCCGGCGACGGCGAACGGTAGAACGTCCCGATCATCGGCGACTTGATCTCCGTCTCGAGACTGGCCCCAGCCCCATGCGCCGTCGCCGAGACCGACTGCGGGATCGCCGCCAGCGGCGACGACACCACCGGCAGCGGAACCGCCACATCCTCAGGCTGCGTCCCGGCCACCGGCCCGTTCACGCCGCGGCGAAGCCGGATCTTGAACCCCTCCTTCTCGAGCTCGAACTCCGAGATCGAGTTCTTCTTCATCAGGTCGATGATGGCCTTAATGTCTTTCAGGTCCACAGCATCCTCCTGGTTGGCCGCGTGGCTGGTTTGGGTTGGCCGCTAGAACACTAAAACATCTCATTAAGCAAAAGAGCAGCAGCCGATAATCGACCCTGCTCCGGACGGTCACAAGAATCAGGCGCAGCGTAGGGGCGCCAGACCACTCCGTCAAGCCCAGTTTCCATGCCCACACCCCCGAACTCCCCCCCCCACTCCACCACACCAATTCCCGCCGGTTTCAGCCTCCCGTTAACGATAGTGACGCCCTGGATCCACCACCGATCGCCATTTCCTTCGCTTCCGCCCCACCTACAACTCCGTCGGGCTCAGGCGTCCCATGCAACCAGCCCAATAGCCAAAAGGCCACCCATCCGATCGCCGGAATGTGCAGCCCGAACTCGACCAACCCCTGCACCGCCCATCCCACTAAACCCAGCCAACAACCCAACCGCACACCCACCGCCCGGCTCCTTCGGTACACCCGCACCAGAGATCCCACCACAAAAACCGTATACGCCGCACCCCCCAACACCCCCGAATCCGAGGCCTGCTGCAGGTAATCATTGTGCGCCAACCGCGCCATCTCGGCCTCCGGCCGCTTCAGCCGGGCGTAGCAAACGGAAAAGGTCCCCGGACCCGACCCCCAAACCGGTCGATCCAAGAACGTCTGCACACCCGCGCGCCAGTAGTCGAAGCGTGCGCCCACACTGGTGGCCCCTTTGGCAAAGTAGGCCGAGTACCTAAACCCGAACCCGATCAGCCCAACCACCAACAGCGTTCCCACCACACCCCACTTGAGCCGGCGGTCGAACCTCAGGTGCAACACGCACACCAGACCCAGCAATAGCCCGATCAACCAGCCCGCCTTCGAGCCCGACCAATACAAACAGGCCAGCCCAGCGTACCCCACTAAACCTGTCAACACCGCGCGCGTGATGCGGGTCAGGCGCCCGCTCACCTCCCAAGTGGCCGCCACCAGGACCGGCAGCAGCAACAACACCACCCCCGCCAACGCGTTCGGATAAAGCATCGTGCCAAAAATGCGCTCGCTCCGAATCCGCTTCAAATGCTCAGCCGGCAGATTCTCCCAGCCCGGCTGCGAGAAGACGTAGCGCCGCGTCGCCTCGAGCCCGCCGAAATGCTGCTCGAAACCCGTCCACAGCATCGCCAGAAACCCAACCAACAGCCCTACCCAGAAGGCGCCCAACCGCTCGACCCGCGCCAGGCACATCAGCCCCAGATAAAAACCTGCCACCCCCGCGCTGAAATGGGGTAAGGTCGCCCCCGTCAGCCGCGCATCCACCGTCTGGGTCGCCGAGGCGGACTGCCAAGCCAACCACACCAACGGCAACCAAACCAGCCAGTCGCGGCTCGGCCGTCGCCATGGCCAGCACAGCAAGCCCGCCAATGCAACTGCCACCCACAAGCCGTAACCCCAAAGGATCGGCCACGGCTGCAACGCCAACTCGTACCCGTTCGTCGGCGCGACCACGTACACGTCCAGAATGACCGGGTTACCGAACTTCAGCAGGCTCAACCCGAGGAACCCCCCGCTCACGCCCCCAAACACCGCCCGCCGCAACTCGGGCGCTTGCAGTTTCGGCTTCGGGGAACGTCGGGCCATCGCGGCGGGAGTTTCCTTGCCGGGCGCAGGCGCGTCAACGGCGGCGTGGACCACAACCCTCGACTGAGGCGGACCACGCCGCCCCACCGATGGCCGCGGTCTCCCTCACCGCGTCACAGCTTGAGCTTGAGCAACCCAACCTCCAAAGCGAGGGCTTCTTGGACATTCGAGTAAAGCAGGCGCTGGGTCTGCTCGATGATCTCGAGGTTCGCCCTAGCCTCGGCCGCCGAGATCCGCCCGGCGACCGCTCGAGTGCTGGCCGCCAGTTCGCGATAGGTCAACCGGTCTTCCGCCAGCCCCTGGCTCAGCCACCAGACATCTCGCAGCCACCATTGCACTCCGGCCAACACCTCGCTCCGCTGCCGACGGTATTCGGCCTCGATGGCTGCCTTCAGCTCCTCCTCCCACTTCGTCTGCAACTCGGCGCCGGCGTCCTCATAGCGCTCCAGCGGCGAGGCTGCCGCCAACCGCTCCTCGACCGCTTCTCGGCGCCGCCCCAACTCATTCGCCAAGACCGCCAACAACTCGTACCGACCCAACAACCCCCGCTTGGCGTCTCCTCCCCCTGCCTCGCCAAACCGCCCCAGCCACGCCAGGTGCTCCTCGGTGCGCGGCGCTTCCAAGCCGCCGCCAAAGTTCAGCCGCAAACACCGCGAAAGCACCGTCTCGATCAACCGCTGCGGGTCAGTCGTCAGCAGTACCAGGACCGACTTGGCGGGCGGTTCCTCCAGCGTCTTGAGAAACGCATTGGCGGCCTGCACGTTGAGCCGGTCTGCCGCCACCAAAACGGCGACCTTGTAAGCGGCCTCCGCGGGCCGGAGGTGGACCAAGCCGAGCAACTCGCGCACCTGCTCGACGGTGATCACGCGCGACTTGGATTCCGGCCGGACCCACTGCACATCCGGGTGGAGGTCGCCGTTTGCCTTGCGGCACGCCAGACAAGCCTCACAGCAGTCCAAGGGCAGCCCCTTCGGCTCTTGGCGCGGCGGCGCTTGGCAAACCAGGGTCTTGCTCAACGTGCGCGCTGCCGTCTCGAGTTCAGCCAACTGGTTGCCGACGAACAGGTAGGCATGACCCAGCCGTCCCCGCTCCAGGCTGCGCTGGAGCAGGGTCACCGCCAGTTGTTTTCCCATGTCGACGAACGCCATCGCGTCCTCCGGGTCCTTCACTACACTTTGATTCGCTTCGCGTCGCGCCGCAGCCCGCGCCTCCATCCCCCGTCCCGTCGCCCGCGCACGACACCCCACCGCAGCCCGTAGCGCGCGGTCCATCGATCCGGTCCACTGGAGCCACGTAGTTGTTGAGCTTGCCCCCCAAGCCCTATCCGACGCGAGTCCATTCTGCCGAGTACATTTCAACAGGAGATTAATAGTTGACACTACGATCCAAGGCGACCCGCAGGCCAACAGTGCAGGCGATCATGATGAATTCGCCATGGAACCGCTGCCCGACGAAGGGCCGGCGTCTGAGCTCTGAGTACTGTGCAATACAACAGGCGATTAGTTGTTGACACGCCTTTTGGGCCTGACTGGACAAGCCCGCGTTAGCCCCTACTCTCCTCGGACATGACGCTGGGCATGACTCGAGTTAAACCGCGGCTTGCTGAGCCTCCCCCCGTCTGGCCGCGGGTCCTCGGGATTGGCGCCTGGACTCAAGTCACGGCCGTTGCCAGACGATTCTCTGCTCGTGTCCATGGACCGGCGTCAGTTTTATGAAGGTCGAGCCGCGGCTCGGCCGCGAGAGCTCGAGCGCTGGTACTATCGGTTGCTCGAACGCTACTACGCGTTTCTGGTCCCACCGGGGCAGCGCGTGATCGAGTTGGGGTGTGGGCTGGGCGACCTGTTGGCGTCCGTGGGACCGGCGCACGGCGTGGGGATCGACTTCAGCCCTGCCATGATCGAGGAGGCGCGCACCCGGCATCCGTCGCTGACCTTCCGGGTGGCTGACGCGGCCACGTACGAGAGCGTGGAGGGTTTCGATTACCTGCTGCTGTCGGACCTGGTGAACGACTTGCCGGATGTCCAGGTGACGTTGGAGCGGGCGTTACGGCTCACTCATCCGCGGTCTCGGCTGGTGCTCAACTTTTTCAACAACCTCTGGCGCCCTGTGCTGGACTGCGCGGAGCGGATGGGCTTCAAGGCCCCGACCCTCGATCAGAACTGGCTTTCGACGGCCGACATGCGGAACCTGCTCGAGTTGGCGGGTTGGGAGGTCCTTCGGACCGATTGCCGGATTCTGTGGCCGATTCGCACTCCGGTCTGGGAGGGCCTGCTCAACCGGTGGTTGGCACCCTTGCTCAGGCACCTGTGTCTGGCCGTGTTCATCGTGGCCCGGCCGAAGCCCCGAGTGGCTGCGGAGCGCCAGTTCACCTGTTCGGTGGTTGTGCCGGCGCGCAACGAGGCGGGCAACCTCGAGGCGCTGGTCACGCGGGTACCGGAGCTGGGGCTAGGCACCGAATTGATCCTCATCGAGGGCCACTCGACGGATAACACCTGGGAAGAGTTGGGGCGGGTGGCCGCTCGGCATCCGGACCGGCGGCTTAAGACCCTGCAACAGAAGAGCCGAGGCAAGGGCGGCGCAGTCCGCGAGGCCTTCGCCGTTGCTACCGGCGACTTGCTGTTCATTCTGGATGCGGACTTGACGGTGGCCCCGGAGGAACTACCCAAGTTTTACGAGGCGGCCCGCGGGGGTACGGGCGAGTTCATCAACGGCGTGCGCCTCGTCTATCCGCGCGAGCCACACGCCATGCGGTTTTTGAACATGGTAGCCAACAAGCTCTTCGGCCTCGCGTTTAGCTGGTTGCTGGGCCAGCCCATCAAGGACACCCTGTGCGGCACGAAAGTCCTGTGGCGGGCGGACTACGAGGCTATTGCCCGGGGCCGAGGTTATTTCGGTGAGTTTGATCCTTTTGGCGATTTCGATCTGCTCTTCGGTGCGGCCAAGTTGAGCTTGCGGATTGTCGACTTGCCGATCCGGTACCATGCGCGCACCTACGGCGCCACCAACATCCAACGCTGGCGACACGGCTGGCTGCTGGCCCGCATGGTCGGGTTCGCCGCGCGGCGGTTGAAGTTCCTCTGAGCTTGGCTGGGGTTGGGTGCCGTGGCCCTCTTGGCGTTGGCCGCGTACGGCTGGCGTTATGGCCTGACGCGATTGCCCGACCCGGTTCCTGGGGCTGAGTTCGAGCCCAGTCGCTCGACATGACCGGCCAAGCGCCGCCACAACTCGGGTTCATCTTTGGTAGATGGGACCGTTGAAGATGTCGTTGGGGTAGGGCAGTTGGTTGATCAGTTCCCAGGAACGCTTCCATTTCACCAGCGTGGCGGTGCCGCCGAAGGTGCCGACGACGGCTCCGCCCGGCAGGCCGGAGATGGTGGTTTGGGCGTTAGGAAGGGAGACCGACCACCAGTTTGCGAGGCCCGCGTGCCGGATGGACATGCCGTTGCCGATATTTCCCGGAGGCGGCACGTTGGCGGCGTCGTTGAAGTTGTAGGCATCCAACTCGTTGATCTCCCACATCTGCCAGTCCGTCGCCAAGAAGTCGTTCAATTTGTAGGTCTTGCCCTCCGGGCTCAAGGACGCTCGGCCGATGTTGTTGTACCCTCCGATGGTGCCGTTCCAGCAGTAAGAGGTCAGCTTGACCGGGCGCGCCAGCCACAACTGCTTGAGCCGGCCGACCCCGCGGGTGGCGACGTCCTTGGGACACCAGCAAATCTCGTAGTTGGCCAAGTAGGGCCCCAGTTGGCCGATTCTGAAGAAGGCCACTTGATTGCTGAACTGAGCGGAGTGCACGTCAAAGCCAGCAGCCGATACCGCTGCGCTGGGACCGCCCGGGATCCGGCCGTTGTTGCGGGTGGCGTAGACCCAGCCGTCCGGGCCGGTCAGGTTGCCGCCCCAAGTCGGATGCGGGAGATAGTCTTGGCTGTCCCCGGCATACAGGTGGCCGGCCAGGAGAATCTGTTTGACGTTATTGAGGTCGAGCGACATTTGCGCGCGGTCCTTGGCCCGGCTCAGGGCCGGCAAGAGCAGGCTGGCCAAGATCGCGATAATCGCAATGACCACCAACAGCTCGATCAGCGTGAAGGCGGACCCAAAGCCAGTCGGGCCCCGACGCGCAAGCGCAGGGGACGGCGAAGCTTCTCGGATGTTCATCGTTGGTTCTCGTTCATGACTCGGCCAATCACAAGCTCCCAGGGGCGCGTTGCCGGCGCGCCCCGCAAGTCCGCGCGGTTACCAGGCCGCATGGAAGCTGCTGCGCCATCATGATCCCGAGCCTAGCGCTGGCCGTGGCGCGGCGGCAAGACCAAAGCCCATCGTGCCGAGCAAGCAGCCACGCGCCGCGTCGATTCCCTCGCCAGCCAGTCCGCTGAGCTGGTCCAGGCCTTCGCCGCGGCGATATGCTCGCCGGAAATGAACTGCTCGAACGTTATCGCCCCTGGCTGCGGCTCTTGGCCCGAGCCGACATCGAAAGCCGCTTCAACGCCAAATTCGACCCCTCGGACGTCGTCCAGCAGACCTTGATCGAAGCCTGCCGCGCCGTAGGAGCGTTCCGAGGGTCGACCGAGGTCGAGTGGCGCGCCTGGTTGCGCCGACTTCTGTCGCATGCGTTGGCTCATGAAATCAGGCGCTACCGCGGCGCCCAGAAACGAGACCTGAACCGGGAACGGTCCCTCGAAGCCGCCTTGGCGCTGTCCTCTCATCGCCTGAGCCAGGTCCTGATCTCGCCCATCACTTCGCCCAGCCAAGGCGCAGTCCGCGGCGAGGACGACTTGGCCTTGGCTGCCGCGTTGGAACGATTGCCTGCGGACTATAGGGAGGTGATCTGTCTCCGCCACTTCGACGAACTCGGCTTTGAGGAAATCGCCCGGCGCATGAACCGCGCCCCGGGCGCAGCGCGGATGCTCTGGGTCCGCGCCCTAGCCCGGTTGCGCGCCGAAGCCGCCCGAGCTCAGGCCTAACGCCTACCGCCTCCGTCGACTTGGCAAGCTCCCCTCGAACCAGTTCCTGCCAATCGGGTGCCGATCCCAACCTCGCCCACCGGCACACACATCCAGCGAAACCGTCCAAATCGTGTCAAGTTCTATAACTCTGTCATATTAAGTTGCACAGCGGATCCCCTCCCCGACTTTCGCCAAGTGCTTCTCCCGCAAGGAACACATCGAGTACCCAAAGCCACCCTGCGCCCTGCGCCCCGTGTCGCCATCGCGATCGCGATCGCGGCGCCATGGCGCCATGGCGCCGTTGACTCGCGCTTGCTGCGCAGGCAGATCCGTGGCATCAAAGGCCCATGCACATGCCACGCGAAGATACTGCTTACGCCTCCTCGAAACCGAACCCGCATCTGATCGAGACCCGGGGCCGCCACGCAGCCCTGGTCGCCTGCCTGCTAGGGCTCGCCTGGGCTCCCTTGCGCGCCGCGGAACCAGCGGCTCTGGCACAGGGCCAATGGATCAGCCTATTCAACGGCAAGAACCTCGAGGGCTGGCTCGTCAAGATCAAGGGGTTCGAGCTCAACGACAATCACGCAGACACCTTCCGAGTCGAGGACGGGGTCCTGCGGGTGGCCTACGACAAGTACACGAAGTTCGACGGCAAGTTCGGTCACATCTTCTACAAGGACAAATTCTCCCATTACCGATTGCGGGCTGAGTACCGGTTCGTGGGCGAGCAAACGCCCGGCGGACCGAGTTGGGCGTTCCGGAACAGTGGCCTGATGCTGCATGGCCAGGCGCCCGAAAGCCTGCGGAAGGACCAGGACTTTCCCGTCTCGATCGAAGTCCAACTCTTGGGCGGCAACGGGCGGGACAAGCGTTCGACGGCGAACCTGTGCACGCCCGGCACGCACGTGGTCATGAACGGCAAGCTCGTCACCCAGCACTGCAACGACTCAAAGTCGAAGACCTACCACGGCGACCAATGGGTCACCGTCGAGGTCGAAGTCCGCGGCGGCGGCGTCATCCGGCACTTCGTCAACGGCGAGCTTGTCCTCGAATACGAACAACCCCAACTCGACGAGGGCGACGCCGACGCCCGCAAGCTGATCCGAGAGGGCGACAAGCTGCTCCGCGAAGGGTGGATCTCGCTCCAGGCCGAGAGTCATCCGGTCGAGTTCCGCAAGGTCGAACTGTTGCCGCTCGAGCCCTAAGCGGCCCCTTCCCGCGCGGGGTCACCTGGGCAGCCCGGCCAACGAACTCAAGCCAGCCAGCTCCGCGCCCGTCATTTCCTGGATCATCTGCTCGAAGGAAACGGTCGGTTCCCAGCCCAACTGGCGGCGGGCCTTGACGGGGTTGCCCACCAGGTTGTGTGGCTCCGCCGGCCGCAAGAAGCGCTCGTCGCGCCGCACGTAGGGGCGCCAATCCAGTTGCACGGCGCCGAAGGCGACCTGGACGACGTCCTGTACCGCGTGGAGTTGGCCCGTGGCGATGACGTAGTCGTCCGGGCGCTCGCCTTGGAGCATCAACCACATGGCCCGGACATAGTCGCGAGCGTGACCCCAGTCGCGTTGCGCCTCGAGGTCACCAAGCGCTAGCCCGGTCTCGAGCCCCAGTTTGATGGCCGCCGCCCCCCGACAGATCTTGCGGGTGACGAAGTTCTCGCCGCGTCTGGGCGATTCGTGGTTGTACATGATGCCATTGCACGCAAACAGGCCGAAGGTGGCGCGGTAGACGCGAACCATGTGCGCGGCGAACGCCTTGGCGCAGCCGTAGGGGTTCACGGGGGCGAACGGCGTGGCCTCGGCCTGGGGGGCTGCGGCAGGTCGGCCGAAGACCTCACTCGAGGCGGGGTGAAACAGGCGCGCCGGCTGCGGCAAATCGCGCATCATCTCGAGCAGGCGCAGCGTGCCCATGGCCGTCAGTTCGCAGGTCGACTCGGGTATGTCGAAGCTCAACCCGACGTGGCTCTGGCCCGCCAGGTGATAAACCTCGGCCGGCGCCGCCTTCAACAGCGCCCGGCGCAACGTGGTCGGGTCGTCCAGGTCGGCGTAATGCAGGAAGAGCCGGTGGCCGTAGATGGCCGCGTCGTGGTAAAGGTGATCGAGCCGTGAGCGCGCCAGGGCGCTGGTGCGCCGGACGATGCCGTGCACCTCGTAGCCCTTGTCCAGGAGCAGCTCGGTCAGGTACGAGCCGTCCTGGCCAGTGATGCCGGTGATAAAAGCGCGGCGCATGCTCTGGAATTGCCGAGATGGTCCACAAGGCAGCGGTAGGGCGCGCAGTCCTCTGCGCGCCGCGGCTTCCCGCGTCCAGATCGGTTGGCGGCGCGCAGAGGACTGCGCGCCCTGCCTGCAAACCGTCCGCTATCTCGAGGTCTCACCGTGATGTGGCCTGGGCAGACCGCGCCACGCTCGCAGCCGTGGGCGCGGGCTAGCAGGTCACTCGTATCTTGCCTTCGCGGTGGGCCTTGAGCAACTGCACGTCGGCATCGACCATCAAGCCGACGAGATCCTGGAACCGGGTGCGGGCTTCCCAGCCGAGCTTTTGCTTTGCCTTCGAGGCGTCTCCCACCAGCAGGTCGACCTCGGCGGGCCGGTAGTAGCGCTCGTCGACGGCCACGTGTTGCTCCCAATCCAATCCCACGTGACCGAAAGCTGCCGCCAGAAACTCGCGCACCGACCGGGTTTCGCCGGTGGCAATGACGTAGTCGTCCGGCTCCGGCTGCTGGAGCATGAGCCACATCGCCTGGACATACTCCTTGGCGTAACCCCAATCGCGTTTGGCGTCCAGGTTGCCCAGGTAAAGCTTCTCCTGCAGTCCGGCCTGGATGTGGGCGACCGCGCGCGTGATTTTCCGGGTCACGAACGTCTCGCCGCGGCGCGGGGATTCGTGGTTGAAGAGGATGCCGTTGCTGGCGTGGAGGCCGTAGGACTCGCGGTAGTTGACCGTGACCCAGTAGGCGTAGACCTTGGCGCAGGCGTAGGGGCTGCGCGGATAGAACGGCGTGGTCTCGCGCTGGGGAATCTCGCGCACTTTACCGAACATCTCGCTCGATGACGCCTGGTAGAAGCGCGGCCGGATGCCCGTCTCGCGGATGGCCTCGAGCAACCGCACCGCGCCGGTGGCGGTGATGTCGGTGGTATACTCGGGACTATCGAAGCTGACGCGGACGTGGCTTTGGGCGGCGAGGTTGTAGACTTCGTCGGGCTGGATCTTGCCGATCAACCGGGCCAAGGCGCTCGCGTCGCTCAGGTCGCCATAGTGCAGGTGCAGCCGCGCCTTCTCGGTGTGGGGATCGGCGTAGATCGAGTCCAGGCGCCCCGTGTTGAACGTGCTAGCTCGGCGAATGATGCCGTGGACTTCGTAGCCCTTGCCCAACAACAACTCGGCCAGGTACGAACCATCCTGGCCCGTGATGCCGGTGAGCAGGGCGCGTTTGGCCATACGTCCATCCCTGGCTCTCATCAGTAAGCCGGGGCCCGCAACCTCAGGCGGTGAAGGCTTCGCCCACCTGAAACCGGACGAACCGCCGCACGGTCAGGTCGTCCCCCACGTCTTTGGCGACACCGGCGATGTGTTCGCGCACGGTGATTTCCGAATTGCGTTTGACGAACCCTTGGTCCAGCAGGCAGACCGTCTGGTAGAACTTCTCGAGCTTGCCCTCGACGATCTTGGCGATCGCCTGCGGCGGCTTGTTCTTCACCAGGTCGGAGCTGGCCGTAATCTCCTTTTCCTTGGCAATCACCGCGGGGTCGAGCTTCTCGCGCGTAACCGCCAAGGGGTTGGCCGCGGCGATCTGCAGGGTGATGTCTTTGACCAGTTGCTTGAACTCGTCTCGGCTCGCCGTGGCCTCCGTGCCCGAGCCCACCTCGGCGAGCACCCCCACTTTGGCGCCGGTGTGGATGTAAGCCGCCACCAGACCGTGGCCGCTGACCTCGAACCGCTGGTGGCGCGCCAGCTTCACGTTCTCACCCGTCTTGGCGACCATCTCGACGCGCAACGCTTCCAGTTCGGCGGCGGGGTTCTCCGCCAACGCCTTGGCCACTTGTTCCGCGAAGGCCCGAAAGGTCTCGTTCTTGGCCACGAAGTCCGTCTCGCAGTTCACCTCGGCAAGCACCCCAATCCGTGAGCCAGGAAGAATGCACTGGGCAATCGCGCCCTCGCGAGCCTCGCGCAGCGCCTTCTTGGCCGCGGAAGCCATGCCGCGCTTGCGCAGCAGATCGACTGCGCCGTCGAGGTCGCCACCTGCTTCGACCAAGGTGCGTTTGCAGTCCATCATGCCTGCGCCGGTCATTTCGCGCAGTTTGGAGATCAGGGTTGGAGTAATGTCAGCCATAGCAGATTCGCGTAAATGCCAAGTCTCGCGCGGCGGGTCGAGGCACGCAAACCTGCGCCCCTCACGGCCCGCTCGACACGTCTAGATTTGCCCCGCTGCCTCGGTCGCGGTGGCGGGTAGGGCCGGCACGGGCGCGGCGGCCGGATCGATCGGAACCGGCATAGGCGGGGGCGCCGACGCCGGCGCGGTGGCCGGGGGCGCAGGCGGAGCCGGTGCGGCGCT
>Ga0194126_10002807_pt1 | contig 28014 bp, 30 predicted proteins | sample TA2KigC150mmetaG_FD_148641 | JGI IMG/M metagenome (GOLD analysis project Ga0194126, IMG submission 148641) | Freshwater microbial communities from Lake Tanganyika, Tanzania - TA2015035 Kigoma Deep Cast 150m | ecosystem: Environmental > Aquatic > Freshwater > Lake | place: Tanzania: Lake... | reverse complement strand
CGGCCGCTGACCCCAAACCGAAAAGAATGGCTGCCAGCGACATCAACGTCTCTTCTTTCGGCCGGTATTCATGACACTGATCTCCTGCGGGGTATATCCATGTTCGAGCAGGTATTCTCTTTTTCCTTTCAAGGCCCCTGTCGGACACACGCCCACGCACTGTCCGCAAAGCACACACGTGGTTTCCGGAATCGGTTTTTCGAAGAATGTCCCAATCTGAGTGTCATATCCCCTTCCGCTGAAATTGATGGCATAGGTGTACTGCGCGTCCTCCGCGCATACCTGGACGCACCTCCAACACAACAGACACTTGGAATAATCACGGATGTACATCGGATTGTCGTCCATCAACTCCGGCCGGCGCGGTCGCGCATCCGGGAATCGCTGCACGTCCACGCCATATTCCTTGAACCACTCCTGGATGGAGTCGGTCTCTGAAAGATCCATGGTGGATGCGAGCATCTCCAGGATGGTTCTGCGTGCCCGCAAGACCCGTTCGCTTCGTGTCTGGACCTTCATTCCCTCCCTCGCCTCGAGGATGCAGGCCGGCTGCAGCAGCTTCACACCATCCACTTCCACAACGCACATGCGGCAGAGCGCATTGGGCGAGGTGGCTTCGTGGTAACAAATGGCCGGAATATCCAACCCGTTTGCACGCGCCGCTTCGAGCAGAGTGCTCCCTGACTCTACAACGATTTCCTTCCCGTCAATGGTCAAAGTGATTGTCATGGTTTCACTCACAGGATGTAAATTCAACCCGCCCGTTTGCTGCGATTGGGCCGGCGTGATGTTTTTGCGCTTTTCGATGGCTTTTTGGTCTTCCCTTTTTGTGCCCGAACGCTATCGGTACCCGGTTGTCGTGGTTCGTATCCGTTTTGCTCCGTCAAGCCGAATAAACCCGGCCATAAATTGATCGCGGAGAGAACTGCAGAGGCTGCCGTCTGTCCCAAACCGCACAAACTGGAATCGGTCATGGTCCAGCCAATATCCTGCAGGCGAGCGATGTCAGCAGGGTAAGGATTCCCTGTCGCCAATCGGTTCAAAATCTCTTTTTGGCGCTGCGTACCCATCTGGCACGGGTAACATTTTCCACAGGATTCGTGAGCGAAGAATTCGCCCAGACCGGCAACCACTTTCCGAAGGTCCCGCGATTCGTCGAAGACCATCACTACGCCCGATCCCAAGGGCAATCCCGCGCTTCTTAAGTCTTCAAAAGTAAGCGGAACATGCAAGGAAGAAGAATCGGCGAACGCTCCCGCTGCACCTCCGAGCAATATGGCTTTTAGAGATCCACCATTGGAAACCCCTCCGGCCATTTCAAAGAGTTCCCCCAAGGCTAACCCGAACGGAATTTCGTAAAGGCCGGGTTTCGTGATATCGCCGGACAGGCAAAACAGCTTGGATCCTGGTGATTTTTCTGTGCCTAGCCGACGGTACTCCAATGCACCATCCCGCAGGATCAAAGGGACGTTGCATAATGTTTCCACATTATTGATCACGGTAGGCAAATTAAACAAACCGTGAGTCGTCGGGAAAGGCGGCTTCACTCGCGGGAAACCGCGTTTCCCTTCGATCGACTCGAAGAGCGCAGTCTCCTCGCCACAGATATAGGCGCCCGCGCCCAGGCGAATTTCAATGTCGAAGTCCAGCGCGCCACCTCCAAGGTATCCGGCTGCCCTTGATTCTTCAATTGCCTGTTCCAAAACAGGCAGAATATAGGCGTACTCGCCTCGAAGGAAAATGATGCCATTACCAGCCCTAATAGCGTATGCGGCTATGCACATCCCTTCGATGACTCTATGCGGATCATCGAGCAGCAAAATTCGATCCTTGAAAGTTCCCGGCTCCGATTCGTCGGCATTGCATATGACATACTTCTGTTTGGAGATCGCCTGCGCGGCTCCCTCCCATTTGATGCCTGTCGGGAAGGCAGCTCCTCCGCGACCGACCAGGCCGGAGGCTTTAACTTCCTGGACAACCTGCTCCGGTCGCATCGTCAATGCCTTTTGAAGTCCGGAGTATCCGCCATATTGAGCGAGTAAAGTTGTCCCGTTACCACAATTGGATGTCAGCATGCGGACAGTTCCATACACTATCGAAATAGGCCGGCCCAACGCGTATTGGTCCTTATCCAGCTCGATCAGCGTCTCGGCCTGATCGTCCACCAAGGCGGCAGGCGCGAGTTCACACAAACCCAGGCAGGGGCTGGTTTCGATTCTTCTTACAGGAACCGGGCCGGAAAAGCCTCGATCGGGCGTATCATATTGGAGGCGAAAATCTCGAAAATGAGCCAAAATATCATCGGCGCGTTTTAGCGAACAGGCAAGTCCGGTACAAACATGAATGGTGCTTTTTCCGGACGGTTTATTGGTGAACATGGAATAGAATTCGATCACTCCATGAATGTCCGCCAGTGGTATCCGCAAGGAACGGGCGATGGCAATGGAAACGCTCTCCGGCAGCCAGCCATAAAGCTGCTGGGCTGCATGGAGTGCAGGTAACAATCCCGATCTGCCAAGGGGGATATATTTTTCTATGGCAGATTGCAACGGCTCCAGATCAAATTCGGACATTAATGCTCCAATCGGCTGAGTATAGACGGAAAGGATAAGTCTGACAAGCAGCGATGTCTTGTTGTGAACATTCCCGAAGCAATCAAACTTCTAGTGCCCAATCAACATAAAGATGCAGGGCAAAAGCGGCGAATTTAAGCTTCTCTTGCCGCCAATTTAAAGTTGTTTGGGTACTAGAGACGATTGAAGGCTTTCGGGTTCTTATCAAGTTCGCATGTGGAACGAAATTCAGGCGGCTTGCGCGCCTGGGTTGCCTGTTCAAAGGCATACGCCAGTCGAATAAGCATGGCTTCCTGCCACGCCCTTCCGATGAAGGATAAACCGATCGGCAAACCAGAGATCGATCCCGCGGGAACCGTAAGATGCGGATACCCTGCAACTGCGGGAGGCGAGGTGCTTTCCATATCCCAATTGATCGAATCGCCATTAATCATGTCGATCAACCAGGCCGGCCCTCCCGAGGGGACGACGATGGCATCCAATTTGTACTTCTTGAATACCGAATCGATTCCATTCCGGCGCGTAAGCAGGTGGTTTTTCGCGAGAGCCGTCCGGTACTTTTTGTCCTGCAAACCGTTCTTCTCCTGGGCGGAAAGCATGCGTTCCTGCCCAAAATATTGCAGCACCCGGTCACGATGATCCTCGTTGAATCGGATCACCGCCTCCAAGGACTTTAACCTTGCGCGGGATTCGCCAAGATATTTGTTCAGATCGGCTTTGAATTCGAAAAGCAGGACTTCCAATTCGGTTTTGGTGAATTTGTCGTAATTGGCAGGTTGGCCGGATCAATAATCACCGCGCCGCATTGTTTCATCGAATCGATGGCAGAGTCAAGTATTTTGGTCACACGCGGATCGGTTCCAGCCATGTTGCGTGCAATTCCAATGCGGGCGCCGTGAAGACCTTTCTGATCAAGGGCACCCGGGAAGTTTCGGTCTATTCGACCTTTTAGAAGCTTGGTTGCAGGGTCCGAAGAGTCCAATCCGGCAATCACACCCAGAAGGATCGCTGCGTCCGCAACTGTCCTTGCCATGGAGCCTGCGGTATCCTGGCTATGGGCTATGGGGATGATCCCGCTGCGACTAACCAGACCGAGCGTGGGCTTGATCCCGACGATGCCGTTCGTCTGGGCGGGGCAGATGATCGAACCGTCTGTCTCGGTGCCGATCGCCGCCGCACAAAAATTCGCTGCAACCGCCGCACCGGACCCGGAGGAAGATCCGCAAGCTGAGCGATCGAGTGCGTATGGATTACGAGTCAAGCCGCCACGCGAGGACCAGCCGCTGATCGAACGCTTCCCACGAAAATTCGCCCATTCGCTCAGGTTCGTTTTTCCCAGGAGGACAGCACCCGAATTTCTCAAGCGCCTCACTAGGAAGGCATCCTTTCGTGCGAAGTGACCTTCAAGGGCAAGCGATCCGCTTGTGGTTTGCATGCGATCATGGGTATCAATGTTATCCTTGATCAGAATTGGCACCCCGTGGAGTGGACCTCGAAGTCTGCCCTTTCGGCGCTCGTCATCCCGCTCAGCAGCAATCGCCATTGCATCTGGGTTGATTTCGATGACGGAATTCACTCTTGGACCGTTCCGGTCCAATGACTCAATTCGCTTCAAATAACTTTCTGTGATCTGCCGCGAGGTCATTTCCCCCGATTTCATCTTCGCCTGCAGATCGGAAATCGAATATTCCTGCATATCGCCTCACGTATGGAAATGGGCGCCAATCGGCGCCCATTCGGAGTTAACGACCGCCTCCGGTGATGTAATGCTCCAATTGCGAGATCATGAACTTTTGCACGTCCACCACCTCCTTGAGTACGTCTCGAACCGATATCAGCCCAAGCAACTCCTTGCTATCGTAGACTGGCAGGTGACGGATGTTCTTGTCGATCATCAAGGCCATGCACTCCTCGAGTGGTTGGCCGGCCTCCACATAGATCACTTTCTCGGTCATGATTTCGCTCACCCTGGTGGTTTTGGAGGTGCGACCAGCCAACTCGACTTTGCGGACACAATCACGCTCCGTGAGAATTCCCTCCACGTTCTTGCCTCTGACAACCAACAAGGCTCCGGTATTCTGGCTCGACATTTGATTTAACGCGTCAAAGACTGTAGCCTCGGGATCGATCGAAAACACCTCCCCTCCCTTTCTTCGAATCATGTCACGGACAGTGGCCATTGGCTGCTCCTGGTTTTCATTTTGCTAGAGTATAGACAAAAAAGAGCATACTGACAAGCGGGTCCTTCCCGGAATTATAGTAAAATAAAAATTTCAGGGGCGATGGCGGAATCGGCAGACGCAACAGACTTAAAATCTGTCGGTGGCAACACCATGAGGGTTCGACCCCCTCTCGCCCCATACTGATGCCATTGCGAATCGCCTGAGCTTGCAACCGGGACGCAATGGCGGTTCCATCTAAGAATACTCATGTACTATACGCGTCAACAGCTTGAAGAGCTTGAGGACAAGAGCCTGGCTCCGTATGGAATGCGCAGCAAGGATTCAAAAGGACGCGCCTATCTGGACAACGAACCGGATTACCGCACCTCCTTTCAGCGCGATCGAGATCGCATCCTGCACACAACCGCCTTCCGCCGACTCGAATACAAGACTCAGGTATTTATTACGTTCGAGGGGGATTACTTCCGCACCCGCCTGACGCATACCCTCGAGGTCGCGCAAATAGGCAGAACGCTCGCTCGCAGCCTGGGCGCCAACGAGGATCTGGTGGAAGCCATTTGCCTGGCTCACGATCTGGGCCACTCCCCCTTCGGGCATTCCGGTGAAGCCGCCCTTTCACGGTTGATGAAAGACCACGGCGGTTTCGATCACAACCGCCAATCCCTGAGAATCGTAACGGAACTGGAACAGCGCTATCCCGAGTTCCCGGGGCTGAACCTCACCTGGGAAGTTCGCGAAGGAATGGTCAAGCATGAATCGGAATACGATATTTCCGACGCGCGCGATTACAATCCGGACCTGCGCGGAAACCTTGAAACCCAGATCGCCAACCTGGCGGATGAGCTGGCCTATACCACGCACGACCTTGATGACGGGCTGCGATCGGGAATGATTTCACCGCAGATGCTCGAAGGAATTGCCCTGTGGGAGACGCTGCGGGAGGCATACAATTGGAGGGGACTCGCTCTCGACGACATGGAGAGACATCGAATGATCCGGCAACTCGTTGGATTGCTGGTTACCGATATCATCTCCCGGACCGACTCCCGCTTGAAGGAAGCCAAAGTGAATTCCACGCGCGATATCCAAAAGTTGGACCATAACGTTATGGGCTACAGCGAGGAGATGCAGCGGCGCAATCGAGAGCTGAAGGATTTTCTTTACAAAAACCTTTACCGCCATCATCGCGTGGTCCGCATGTCAGTCAGGGCAGAACGGCTGATCGCGGATTTGTTTGATGCGTACCGATCCGAACCGGCGATGCTGCCGGACCATGTACAAAAATACCTTGAAAAACGGGGCCTCGAACGAACGCTGTGCGATTACATCGCCGGTATGACCGACCGCTTTGCCATCGAAGAACATCAACGACTGTTCAATCCTCTCGAAAAACCTTAGAAGCGAATTGTATGGAATTGCACCATGCCCGTCTCTTGTCTGCAATTCCACGAAAGGAACAGCCAACGTGACCCAACCCAATTACCTGACCCCGGAAGGGGAAGCCAGATTCAAAGCAGAACTGGAGGAGCTAAAGGGTAAAAAGAGGGAGGAAATTTCCAAGCGCCTCCGAGCCGCCATCCAGATGGGCGACCTTTCAGAGAACGCAGACTATCATAAAGCCAAGGAAGACCAGGCTTTCCTCGAAGGGCGGATCATGGAACTTGAAGTGATTTTGAGAAATTCCGTTCTGATTGAAAAGAAGGTCGATTCTGAAGTGGTGGGACTCGGATCACATGTGACGATTCAGGAGCAGGGAATGGATCCGGAAACGTATCATATTGTGGGTCCTACCGAAGCCGATCCAAGAAATGGAAAAATCTCGCATGAATCTCCCATTGGGTTGGCCATCATGGACAAGAAGGTGGGCGATGTGACCGAAGCCCAAACCCCCGGTGGAAAGATCAAATTCAAGATCGTTCGGATCGAATAACCTGGGATCCCCACCCACTGCAGTTTGAGGAAGGAATTCAAATTCCCTGGCGAGGCCAGACGGCCAACTCGAGGGTGATCCGCTCGAAATAACTATTGGCAGGCATCGAACCTCGACCGTATTCAAGGTCGACGACCGTAGCCAGCAACTGGAGGGTGGCCGTCTCCAACAGGATTTGCGCCTGAGGCTCCACCAGCACAAGTTCCCCTTTGGGTTCGAGCCTGGAGCGAATCGACGCATCGTTATAGGCATGCTGGGACATTAATACCTTCGTGGCGGTCTTGATATCATTCTTGTCAAACAGCCAGATTTCAAGCGCAGTCACCTTCTTTGGATCCCCCACACCGATCGCTTCAGACACGCCCACTCCGTATTCCCCCATAAATTCTCCCGCCTGCGAATCGATGCTGAACGATTCGTCGTACAGGTCATCCCCCAGAATGTAGGTGGTCATCGTCTGGGTGATCGGCGGCGCAAGTCCCAATTGTTCAAAATTCGTCTTCTCCGTCTTGCGGCTGATCTCAGCCGCCTGCATGACCGCAGTCACTTCACCGGTTCCCCGTCGGCCAAAAATCCTGCGGTAAAAGACAAAAACCGCACCCAAGATGACAAATAGGGCAAGGATTCCACCCCCGATAAGGGCAATGCGAGTAATGGGTGAAATGGACGGTTCTGCTTGAGCTGTGGCATCTCCCACCTCCCCCTTGACCCTTGTGATTAATTCCCCATACGCTCGAATCACCGCCGGATCGGCTCCCTCAGGACTGCGCTGGATCTCCTCATAAGCCTGTTTCGCCCCCAGTCCCACGTAATCCCACCTCTGAACTGCCAGGTTCGGATTTTGATTTAATCGAAAGGAATCGATCGCCATGCGCAGGTAATCAACCTGCAAGTCCTGTCGCAGCTGGGCAGGGGTGACATCCGTGTATTCAACAGGAGCAAACACCCAGCCTATGGTTAGACCCAGTCCGATCCCTACCAGGAATAACAGGATGGGAATGAATGGCAGTTTCTTCAATAAGGCCACTATGAACTGCATATCAGGCTCCTTTACCTGTTTGTGCTCGCTCGATTATACATCCTAAATCAAACCCCCACCTTACAATATCCTACCGTCGTTTCATAAAGTAGAGTGTGCGATCGGAATCTCCCGGTCGTTCAGCCTGGATCGTTTCGAAGAACCCTGCAAATGCGGACTCGAATCCCTCCTGCGAGTAAGAGGAAAAAATGTCCTTTCGGGATGCGAGCAGCTTCTGAACCTGGGAATCAGTTTTCGGCACAAATTCGACGATCAACCATCGACATTGTCCGGCAAGGAATTCCGCGAAATATGGGAGAGGAATGTTGTTTGAAATCGCCAGGTGATGAACAAGCGCCAAAGCCAGTGTGAGATCGGCCGGACCTCGATGATGAAACGAATCCCTTTCAGAAAGATTCCAGCCCAATTGCGGTGTCGGATTGGTCAGATCGAGCAGTAACGGAAGAATATTGAATTCCTTTTTTCGCTTCACGGCTTGATAGTTTTGTTCCACTGCAGCGGGGTCCAGATCCATCGAGATGATCAGAGCCCCGCTGGTGGCAGATTCGCGGCTGAACATGCCGGTATTTGCCCCAAGATCGAATACCAAATCAGGGCGAACATTGTCCGTCCACTTGCGCACCAGTGCTTTTTTATTTTCCAGTGAATGATCGCTATAATTTGTGCAATCATAATAATCCCCCCATTCAGTTCCGAGCGGCTGCCACGTCAAATCGGATATCACCTTCTCCAGATTTTCGACCAAACCTTTCAAAGCAGTGGAGGTAATCCTGAGCGCACGTTTTACTGGTTTCCCGGCATATCGTTTTTGAGCCGCGGCATGAATGTGGATGTGTGTTAATAATCCCAGATTTCCCCTGGTTAATAAGGGCAGTAATTCCGCTGTCAAATCGAGAGGGATGCCATCCAGATAAACCCTCGATAACTGCCCCAAACGCACATCCCGATAAGCCATCAAAGCCAGTGGCGCCAGGAAGTGCTGACAAAACTGGCGATATGCATCCCACGGTTTCCCCTCTTCATACAGATCAAACGACAAAGTATCAATCAGAACTGGCTTGCCTTGACTGAATTGGATGTTATAAGCGCTTGCATCCTTTAATATCATTCCGAACTTCATGGCCTGCTTTTGGATGGCCAGCGTAACCAATGCCGCATCCTTCAATTGACCAAAGGACCATTCATATGGATAGGAAACAAATGGAACCCGATCCGGCCGGATGACTTTGAAAGCAACCTCCGCCTCGAGCGGAGGCTGGTCAGATTCTTCGTGTCGGACCAGCAAACCAGCTCCGACGAGCTCCCGATACAAGCCGGAATCCAACAATCGTGTATATTGCTGATGATACGCACGATTGATTTGACGATAGAGCACTCCATTTTTCAAGAAGAGGAATCCGGCAGGGTCTCGAAAGGATGCCGGAAGTCGGTCAATTCCGTTGCTGGTCTGCATCCTCCTCCTCCTGCGTCGACTTCTTTCGACCGAAATAGCCTTTGATTCTTTTCCATGAGGCGCGCACCGCGAGCCCAATTCCCAGTAATGTGGCAATGAGCACCTGCAGGATCAAACTCCCGGAACCCGGGTCGAGGTATGGGATTGGAATTAAGTGCATGTTATCTCCTATTCCACGGCTTCTGGAAGGATTTGTTCAAGCGGAAAGGATTCTCCGCAGTTCGTGCACGTGGAATGTCTTTTGTTTGCGACCACCAGCAATCCTCTGCAATTCGGGCAGGGAATCGCCAACGGCTTTTTCCACGAGTTGAAATCGCAATTGGGATAATTCACGCAACCATAAAAGGTCCGACCTTTGCGGGTCTTTCGCTCTACCAGGTCTCCGCCATCCTTCGGGCATGTAACGCCAATCTTCTCGAGCCACGGTTCTGTGTACCGACAAGAAGGAAAATTGGCACAGGAGATGAATTTACCGAATTTTCCATAGCGGATCACCAGTTCTCCACCATCCTGCGGGCACTTTCTTCCGATGGGTTCCGGTTCGGTGCGGGTGGCGGGAATCTCAGCCCGCGCCTTTTTCACATCCTCCGAGAACGGTCGATAGAATTCGTACATCACCTCCACCCATTCAGCCTGTCCATTTGCGATCATATCCAGGTCCTGTTCCATTCGGGCGGTGAATTGCAGGTCCACGACTTCGGGAAAATATTGCAGCATCAGGTCGTTGACCTGCATTCCAATTTCCGTTGGAGCCAGTCGCTTTTCCTGCCGTTCCACATATCCACGCTGCTGAATGGTGGAAATAGTTGGCGCATACGTTGAAGGCCGGCCAATCCCATTCTCCTCAAGCGCCTGAACCAGTGACGCCTCGGAATACCGAGGAGGCGGCTGGGTGAAATGCTGCTCTGGTATTAGCCTCACAAGCGTCTGTTTCTGTCCCTCAGCGACACCGCCGGGGATTCTCACATTTTCCTCTTCTTCGTCCTCGGATTTGGCATCCTCATTCCTGGCTTCCTCATAAACGACCAAAAAACCCGGGAACTTCACTGCGGAGCCGGAGGCGCGAAACAGATATTCATGCTCGCTTGATTTACCGGTAATCTCCACTTGCATTGTTTCATATTGGGCAGATTCCATTTGGGAAGCGATAAACCTCTGCCAGATCAGCCGATACAGCTTAAACATCGCCGGTTCAAGGGAATCCTTGATTTTTTCCGGTTCGCGCATCACAGAAGTCGGGCGGATGGCTTCGTGCGCCTCCTGGGCAGCCACCGATTTTGTACGATATATCGGGGATTCAGCAGGCAGAAAATCAGCGCCATATTTTCCCACGATGAATTTCCGTGCTTCGGCCTGAGACTGTTCAGAGACATTTGTCGAGTCGGTGCGCATGTAGGTGATCAAGCCGGTAGAACCTCCCTCCCCGACCTCCTGACCTTCGTACAATCCCTGAGCCAAAGCCATCGTCCGTTTCGCAGTGAAACCCAGTTTGCGTGAAGCCTCCTGCTGCAACGTCGAGGTAGTGAAAGGGGCAGATGGTTTTCTGCGTCTTTCGCCTCTTTTTACCCGGGTGATTAAATAATCCGCGCCATCGATGTCCGCCAGGAGCGGTTTGACCGCAGCTTCATCTGGCAATTCCAAGTCTTTATCGTCTACCTTTGCCAATTTGGCAAGAAAAGTGGATCTTAAATGGTCAGGCTTGAATTCACCATGGATGGACCAATATTCAACTGGATTGAATTCTTCGATGATTCGTTCCCTGTCGACGATCAACCGGAGCGCCACGGATTGCACACGCCCGGCGGAGAGCCGGCTGCGCACCTTTTCCCATAAAATGGGGCTGATGCTGTAACCTACGAGTCGATCGAGCACGCGCCTAGCCTGCTGAGCATTCACGAGATCAATATTGATGGCGCGGGGGTGAGAAAAGGCATCGGAAACAGCCTCGGATGTAATTTCATGAAAGACCACCCGTTGAGCCCGCTCAGGCTCGATCTCGGCTGCCTCCATCAAGTGCCAGGAAATGGATTCCCCTTCCCGATCCGGATCGGTTGCCAGATACACTTCTTCGGCTTTCCTCGCCAATTGTTTAAGCTCTTTGACGATGCCTTTTTTTTCGTTTGGTACCCGGTACTTTGGCTCAAAATTGTTGTCCACATCCACGGACAGCTGGGACTTCAGCAAATCGCGCACATGCCCCACTGTCGCGCGTACGGTATACCCCTTTCCCAGAAATCGGCCCACGGTCTTTGCTTTTGCCGGCGATTCCACTATTACCAATTTTCCATCTCGAAGCTCCACCTTTTCCGGCCTTGCCGGGGGGGTAAGATTGCTGTGCTCCTCCGTTTTTCCCATCCGGTAAAGTTTTGTCCCGCATACGGGACATACTCCCGTGGTAATGGCAGATCCCTTCGCGTTGAATCCGGCGAGCGGGTCCTGCATTTCACGTTTTTGCTTGCATTTCATACAATACGCTTCCATCCAACCTCCAACGATTTCCCGATGCGATTATTCCTATTTTCCTTTCGATCGACTCAAGACGGGAAGCCGCATTCTAAGCAATTTCTTGAATTCTATCAACTGGAATATTAGAGGAATTTCTCCTGCCGGTGTTTTTTCAAGTGCTCGACAACCTCTTTTACTTTTTGGGTCTGGTCTGCTTTGCAAACCAGAAGGATGTCGCCGGCATCCACGATCACCATGTTGTCCACACCGATTGTGACCACTAACCTGTCGGCGTTCTCTCCGTAGACAAGTGTGTTGTGAGTTTCATGCGCAAGGTGCAGGCTCATGTTTGGGGATATGTTTCCATCCATATCCGGCAGGAGCACCTCGAAGAATGACGACCACATTCCAACGTCACTCCACCCCAAACCCCCAGCAGGCAGCACCGCCACTCGGCCGGCTTTTTCCATGATGCCATAATCCACTGTCTCAACCTTAAGCGAGTTCCAACTCTGCTCCTGGATGTGCAAGGTTCCTGCGGTGCTCAAGTCCGTTCCGATGCCTAGGAGCACCTTTTCCAACTGCGGCATTTGGGTGTGAATCTCATGAAGAATGGCATCCGCCCGCCAGATGAACATGCCACTATTCCATGAATGATCACCCGATCGAAGAAACTGTTGAGCGGTCAGCTCGTCAGGTTTTTCTTTAAATCGCAATACCGAATACGCCGGATATTTGTATCCCGCTTCCAGCGCCTTGCCCTGCTGGATGTACCCATATGCCGTAGATGGATGTGAGGGTGTAATCCCAAGTGTTACAAGGTACCCATCCCGGGCAACTTCGAAAGCCGACCTCAACAGGTAGTGGAACAAGTCCACATTGCGGATGAAATGGTCGGATGGCAGAATCGCCATTGAAGCCTCAGCATCTCGTCTTTGAATGATAAGGGCTGCAAGGCCGACAACCGATGCGGTTCCACGCGGCGTCGGTTCAATCAAATAATTCTCGGTCGGAATCTCGGGAGCCTGTTGTTTCATTTCCTCCGCTTGATCCCTGACGGTTACCACCAAAATATTCCCGGGTTCGAAATAACCGATCAATCGTTTTACGGTGCTTCGAAATAAGGTCTCCTCCCCCAACAATTGAAGCAATTGCTTGGGTCGCCCCTTCCGTGAAACAGGCCAGAGTCGGGTTCCGCCTCCACCAGCCATGATCACTGCATATTCGGGTTCAGCCATTAATGGTCACCTGCATGATATTCCGCCTGTTCCTCGCGAATCACAACATAGCTCATTCCGCCGGTTTGCCTGGCCATTCCTTTCAATTCCATCAGCGCCAGAGTGGCCGATACTTTCTCGATCGGCAATTCGAGTCGGTTCCGAATCTCATCGATATGCAGGGGTTCACTTCCCAGGATTTCAAGAAGCCGCGCTTCTGTTTCATCAACGGGCAACGACCGTCTGGCCGAAGTGCGTTCACCTATGCGTTTAAGATCAAGCGCCTGCAGGAGGTCGTTGCCGCTCAATAGAGGAAGCGCGCCGTTCTGGATCAATTTGTTGGTACCTCTCGACTGCGGCGCAAGGATGCTGCCGGGAACAGCAAAAACTTCTCGCCCTTGTTCGGCGGCAAATTCCGCGGTGATAAGTGCCCCGCTCGTCTCTCCCGCTTCGATGACCACAACCGCCAATGATAAACCTGAAATGATGCGATTTCGCGGAGGAAAATTGGAAGCATCCGGAGGGGTTCCAGGCGCATAATCGCTGAGAATGGCGCCCCGCTCCATGATTTGCCCAGCCAACCCTCGGTGTTCTGGTGGATATATCTTATCCACACCACATCCCAAAACAGCAATGGTTCGGCCTCCTGCCTTCAACGCGGATTGATGGGCGATGGCGTCCACCCCACGCGCCAATCCGCTGATAACCGTGACACCATTGCCAGCCAGAAAAGCTGCGATTTCCTCTGTGATTTGCCTTCCATACGGTGAGACTCGTCGGGTTCCGACAATGGAAATCGCGAATAGATCCTCTTCCAGGAACGAGCCTCGAATGTATAGCACCGGAGGAGGCTGTTCGATTTCCTTCAAGCGCGAGGGGTATTCCGAGTCCTGCCAGGTGAGGATCTTGATTCCTTGATTTTCGATGTTCTCCCAAATATGATCGAGATCGACCCCCTTCCGCGCCTGTTCAATGCGTTCGATCAGCCTTGGACCCAGTCCAGCCCCTCCCAATTCAGCAGGATCGGCATTCCAGGCTGAGGCCATGCTTCCGAAATGCGCGATCAATCCCTGCATCCGCACGGCGCCGATGCCTTTGATCAAATTAAAGCCGACCCAATATTTCTTCTCTTCCATGGAAATGGATGGAGGATTGTATCATTGCCCGGATTTTAGCAGAGAAACCCTAATCGGAATCACGGTCAGGGATCAACCCTTCCAGGATACGTACACACATGACTCTGGAATTCATGTCCACCGAGCGGACGACCGATGGAATGGCAGGCAGAAGGATTTCAGCGCCGACTTCATCCTTTACAACATATACATCGTTTGCGCCGGTTTCCAGAATCTCGGTCAAAACGCCGAGTTCATTTCCCAATTCGTCCTCCACATGAAGCCCCATTAGTTCGAAGGTGTAGTGCATTCCATCCGGTAAAGGAGGTACATCATCGGCCCGGACATAAACCCATTGATTGCGAAATTGACCAATGGATTCTGGAGTTTCATACCCGTCAAATTTCACCAATTTCCCTGCCAAATGAGGGCGTATGGTCTCGAAGATTGCCTGTTCCCTGAACTCACCTATGAAAACCTTGCGCCCCGGGACAATCCTTTCCGGAAAATCAGTGTGCAAGCGCATCAGCATCTCACCGCGCACACCATGTGGACGTTGAAGTCGACCGATCACCAAATAAACAGGCTCGCCTCTCGGCGAGCCTGCCTGCTTGTCTCTGGATTTCACGGTTCGATTACATCCAGCGTGGCCTGCTTGCCCAACCGGTCGGCCGCCACCCTCAGCAAGGTTCGAATGGAATTTGCCACTTTGCCGCCCTTCCCGATCACGCGCCCCATGTCCTCTTTCGATACGATCAGCTCGATCCGAACACGATTTCCCCCTCCACTTTCACGAACTTGGACTTCCTGCTGATTTTCGACGAGAGATTTGGCAATATAGTCGATTAATTCTTTCATGTCTCGCTTTCCCGGAAGATGGAATAACCGAACCGCATCAATGGCTGCGGGTCTTGGCCGGTGCTGCCCGCTTGGATTCAGCTTGAACGGATTCTGCAAGAAGTTTTTCCACCGATTCACCCTTCTTGAACCGCTCAAATCGATCCAATAATCCGGCGGCTTTGAAGATCTGGGTCACCGATTCCGAGGGCTGGGCGCCATTCTTCATCCAATGGAAGATCCGGTCCTCTTTCAAATGAATGGTCGCCGGTTCAGTGCGTGGGTTATATACACCGAGGATTTCCAAAAATCGGCCATCGCGCGGCGACTCCTTATCGGCAGCCACAACGCGGTACGTGGGTTGGCCTCGCAAGCCAATACGACGTAATCGTATGCGAACCATCTTGTTTCTCGCTCCTTGTAGGTATTTGTGTCCCAGTCAGGCCAACGAAAGGCGGCGAGCTGGTACCACAGCCGCCTATTTTACCAGAGAAAATCCGACCACGCTCATCCCGGGGAAATTCCAATGGCTCAGCCAATCTCATGGTCCACCGAACCATTGCGGCAATCCCCTACCTCCCGATTTTTTCATCCTGGCCATCAATTTTTCTGCTTCGCGGAACTGCTTGATCAAACGGTTCACATCCTGAACCTCAACGCCGGACCCGGCGGCGATGCGCCTGCGTCGTGAGGCATTTAACAGGTCCGGATTGCGACGTTCCTGTATCGTCATGGATTGAATGATCGCTTCGGATTTCCGAAAGGATGTTTCGACTGTCCCCGGGTCGATTTGCCGCGCCGCCTGTCCCATTGGACCGGGCAGCATATCCATGATCTGCCCCAGTGGACCAAGCTTCTTCATTTGTTTCATTTGTTCAAGCCAGTCCTCAAGGGAGAACTGACCTTTGAACATTTTCTTCGCCTGCTGTTCGATGGATTGAGCATCGTAGACTGACTCAGCCTTTTCGATCAAACCGATCAGGTCCCCCATGCCCAAAATTCGGGAGGACAATCGCGCTGGGTCAAAGGATTCCAGGGCATCCAGCTTTTCACCGGTGCCGATGAATTTGATCGGAACGCCCGTCACGGATCTAATGGAAATGGCTGCTCCCCCGCGCGAATCGCCATCCATTTTGGTAAGTACCAAACCGGAAATCGATATACAATCGCGGAATCCCTGAGCGATGTTCAAAGCCTCCTGACCGATCATCGAATCAATCACAAGCAGGGTTTCCACGGGAGTTATTCTTCCTGCAAGGGATCTCAGCTCGTCCATCAACTCGGCATCCAATTGCGATCGTCCTGCCGTATCTACGAGCATGACACCAAAGCCGCCTTTTTCTGCTTTTTCATGAGCCGTGGTTACCAGGTCGGCGGCTGAAAGGGATGCGTCCGCTTCGACCGGTATGTCCATCCTTTGACCCAACTGTTGCAGCTGTTGAACCGCCGCAGGGCGGTAAGGATCTCCCGCCACGAGCATCACGCGTTCCCCTTTCGAGCGAAGAAGTCGCGCCAACTTCCCTGCGCTTGTGGTTTTTCCCGATCCCTGCAATCCCACCATCAGGATTACACGCGGTTTTGGACCTGTGAGGTTCAATGGCGCGGGTTCGCCCAATGCAGTAATTAATTCTTCATGGACGATTTTAATCACCTGCTGACCCGGATTCAACGCCCGTGATACCTCAGCTCCCAGTGCACGATCACGCACGCGGGAAAGAAAAGTCTTGACCAGGCTGAAGTGCACATCCGCTTCAATCAGCGCCAGGCGTACTTCACGCAGCGCTGCGTCCACATCTGCCTCCGTGAGTTTCCCGCGGCGACGGAGTCGATCGAAGACCTGGTTTAATCTGGCAGTTAGCGTTTCGAACATCCTTGAAATCCTGTAGGGCGAAGGGATTGTAGCGCGTGGTTCCGGAGGACGTCAAGCAGGTACGACGAATTTCTTTACAAGGCTGGGAAATCTCCTTATACTCAGTGAATTCCCCGAAACAAACAACCCATGCAAGGAGGATTTATGGCCACAACCTACTCAATGGTGAACGACAAAAAGGAAATCTTCGGTTGGGCAATGTACGATTGGGCGAATTCCGCGTTCAGTACAACCGTTGGCACGGTATTTCTCGGTCCTTATGTAGCGAGTCTCGCAAGGGCTGCCGCAGAGGCTGCGAATGCGGCCACCGTTTCATTTCTGGGCGTTCCGGTTGCGCCGGATTCGTTCCTACCTTACTGCATTTCCTTTTCCGTCGGAATGCAGGTGCTCTTTCTGCCTATTCTGGGCGGGATCGCAGACTACTCGCATCTGCGGAAACAAATGCTGCAGACCTTCGCCACCCTGGGCGCGGCTGCGACCATCCTGCTTTTTCTCGTGACCGGAAGCCTGTGGTGGCTCGGAGGGCTGCTTTTCGTCATCGCCAACCTCTCCTTCGGCGCTGCGATTGTATTCTACAATGCATACCTTCCTGACATTGCCACTGAAAACGAACGCGACCGTGTTTCCTCCTTCGGTTGGGCTATGGGGTACATGGGTGGAGGAATCTTGCTCGCGCTCAACCTCGCGTTCTTTACTTTACGGGAACAATTGGGAGTCCCAACCGACCTGGCTGTGAGAATCAATCTTGCCTCCGCAGGATTGTGGTGGCTTGGTTTTTCATTCTTCACCTGGGCGCGCTTGCAACCCCGCCATGCTGCAAGAACCCTGCCCTCAGGCGAGACCTATACGAGCATTGGCTTCAAACAACTGCGCAAGACCATCAGCGAAGTCCGGCATTTCCCCGAGACCTTGAAATTCCTTCTCGCCTATTTCCTCTATAATGACGGCATTCAAACGGTGATCGCCATATCCGCGACCTTTGCCGCCGCACCTGTTCTTCAAGGCGGTCTCGAGCTTGATCAAACCACCTTGACTTCTGTCATTTTGATGATTCAATTCATGGCATTTTTTGGCGCTCTGCTGTGGGGCAGACTTTCCACCAGGATCGGCCCAAAGGCAGCCATCCTTGTCAGTCTGGTCATCTGGACGGTTGTTGTCATTTACGCGTTCGGCGGATTGAAAGGGGAGAGCAGGGTTATCCAATTCTTCATCCTCGGCGGATTCATTGCGCTGGTAATGGGCGGCTCCCAGGCAATCAGCCGAAGCCTGTTCGCCCAGATGATTCCCAAAGGAAAGGAAGCGGAATTTTTCGCCTTCTACGAAATCAGTGAGCGCGGCACCTCCTGGATCGGTCCGCTAGTGTTTGGCCTTGCCAACCAGATCTTCAACAATCTGCGTATCGGTATCCTTTCGCTGATCTTCTTCTTCATTGCCGGATTGATCCTTCTACCCCTGGTGAATGTTAGCAAGGCAATCGCGGACGCAAAGAACTACCGAGCCGAAACTCCCTGATCATCGGGGATTGGTGAAATTTGTCAGGTTGAAAGAAATCGGGCTGCCCACTTTCCTTGGGCAGCCCGGTAATTCATTTAAGGTATTGATCGAACGAGGACCGCAAATCGTCCTCTGAGATATAACCCACGAATTTCCTCAATACATTTCCGTTTCCATCCAATACGTAAAACTCCGGCTGATAGTAAAAACCCAGGGTTCGCTGGAATTCGGTGGTCCGGGGATCATCTGCGTCCAGGTAGATGAATTTGACCCGTCCATAATATTCCGCTTCGAGCCCATGCACCATGGGCGCCATTGCGCGGCAGGTGCTTCAGGTGAAGCGAAAGAATTCCACCAGCTGCAACTGGCCGGACGCCAAGGCAACTGTGGCAGGATCCGTTGCTTCGAGGTTTGGTCCCCTCGAGGTGGGTTGAATTAGGGATCCAGCGGTCGGAGTAGGGGGTGGAATTGTTGGAACCACGCCCTCACTAGGGATTGCCTGTATTTCAGGTGCGGGAGGCATATTCGTGACAGATACACCCGCCTCCAAAGTTACCGCCGGATTGGCTGTGCCATTGGACCCGCATGAAGAAAGGACCAATATCAATCCCATTTGAGCAATGAACGTGGGAAGAATTCTCGATATATGCATGGTTTTAATTCTCATGTGCCTCCTGCAAGAACTAATTTTCAGAAAAGATGCCTTGGCGATTGGTTATCTTACTGGAAGGCACATTCCAGAAACCGGGAAAATCATCATGGAAGAAATACGATGGTCTACTTTGACGATCGTGAAATCCTGCGCTATACTAATTTTGGAATTGCACGATTGGATAACCATCCCATATAGGAGGACTAATGGCAGGTTTCAAACTCACCTATGCTACGATGTTCAATCCACCCGAAGCCCTGCACAAGGGTTTTGACCTGGCAGTCGCCAGGCTCAAGGCCAATCTAGGTCGGGAGTACTCGATGATCATCGATGGCAAGGATGTCTTCGCCGATGAGAAAATCGAGGACCGTTCACCAGTAAACACCGACTGGGTCCTCGCCCGGCTGCAAAAGGGAAATGCACAGCATGCAAATATGGCGATCGCTGCAGCTCGAAAAGCCTTTCCGGGTTGGAGCCGCACCCCCTGGAAGGATCGTGTAAGGCTAGTCCGGAAAGCCGCCTCGATCATCGAAAAACGGATCTTCGAGCTGGGTGCCGCCATGGCGCTCGAGGTTGGAAAGAACCGCATGGAATCCTTGGGCGACGTTCAAGAGACAGCCGATTTGATGTCTTATTCGGCGTTGATGATGGAGCAAAACCAGGGTTTTATAAAACCCATGGGTAAGGATCCACTCATCGGGTATGACGCAACCAATATCTCCGTCTTGCGTCCCTACGGTGTCTGGTTGATCGTCAGTCCGTTTAATTTCCCGTTCGCACTGACCGGCGGGCCAACGGGAGCGGCCCTGGTTGCCGGCAATACCGTCGTCATAAAACCGGCGACAGACACAGCCTGGATCGTACGACTATATGCCGAGTGCCTGAGAGATGCGGGCTTCCCGGCAGGCGTGGTTAATTTTGTCACAGGCCCCGGCTCGACACTCGGTCAGGCACTGGTGGATAATCCCCAGGTGGACGGAGCGACCTTTACGGGTTCGTTCGATGTTGGTATGAAGATGTTCCGGGACTTCGCCAACCGGAATTATGTCCGCCCGATCGTGCTCGAATTGGGCGGCAAGAATCCAGCGATTGTCTCCCGCCACGCGAATTTGGACGACGCAGCTACCGGCATTATTCGGTCCGCCTTCGGACTACAAGGCCAGAAATGCTCCGCCGCCTCTCGCGTCCTCGTAGAGGAACCGGTATACACGGACCTGGTCGCGCGGCTGAAAGACAAGACCGAGAAACTTGCCATGGGTGATCCGACGGAACGCGCAACCTACCTCGGTCCGGTGGTAAACCAAAGTTCCTACAACGATTTCAAGAATTTTACCGAAGAGATCAGCCAGGCAGGCGGTAAATTCTTGACCGGCGGGCACGTGAAAACGGGCGGCATATTTGACAAGGGCTACTACTGCGAACCCACCCTTGTTACCGACCTGCCATTCTCGCACCGCCTCTGGCAGTATGAGATGTTCCTGCCAATCACGACCATCGGCAGAGTTTCGAACCTGGACCAGGCGATGAAGATTGCCAATGACGTGAATTACGGTCTAACCGCCGGATTCTATGGATCGGAAAAGGAAGCAGAATGGTTCTTTGACAAGATCGAGGCAGGCGTGACCTATGCAAACCGACCGCAAGGCGCCACCACTGGTGCCTGGCCAGGATTTCAACCCTTCGGCGGTTGGAAGGGATCCGGCGCGAGCGGCAAGAATGGCGGCGGGTATTACTATGTACAGTTGTATATGCATGAGCAAATTCGCACGCTTATCCGACCGGCCAAGGCCAAGGTTGCCCAGACAAGGAAAATGAAGCCCTCCAAATCCAAATCCACGAAGAAAGGTTCCGGAAAAGCTGCCGGTCGAAAATCAAAACGGGCGTGACCGGATGATTACATAAACAACACGTAATCACTTCCCCCTTCCCCTGAATACGCGGAAGGGGCTTCTTTTGAAAACCGGGGATTGGTAAAATTGCCGCATGCAACCTGAAGACTCGTTCGGCGTCCGTGTGGGAATGTTCTTCATGGTCATGGGAGCGGGCGCCTTCATCCTCTTTGTCGTTTCGGATCTGGCAAAGAATCCCGATTTCGATTATCTCTTCGGGGCTTTGATTCTGATCGCGATCGGCTGGTCGATGTGGAGACGCAAACCGCCTCCCCCGCCTTCGGGCCGATTCTCATCCCTTCGGAAGTTAAGCCAGAACGCCAGGTTCAAACGCAAAGCCTCTGAAAAACCAATAGACGGGAAGAAAAATGAGTAAAACCACCAAACTCATGACATTGAAAAAGGCAATCGCCGATTACGTTTGCGACGGTGATATCGTGTACGCCGCCGGATTTACACATTTGATTCCGTTCGCGGCCGGGCATGAGATCATCCGACAAGGCCGGAGAAATTTAACCCTTGCCAGAGCCACTCCGGATCTGATCTACGACCAGCTTGTGGCCGCTGGATGCGCGCGAAAGGTTATTTTCTCCTACATGGGCAATCCCGGCGTGGGATCGCTGCGCATTGTTCGGGCGGCTATCGAAAAGGGGGAACTGGAGTGGGAGGAATATTCGCATTTCGGCATGATCACCCGCCTGCAGGCCGGCGCCTCCGGTCTGCCATTCCTGCCAATGAATCAAACTGGCGCAGAGGATCTTGAAAAAGTCAATCCGCAAATCAAACGCATACAGGATCCATACGGCGGAAAGGACGTGATCGTCGTCCCGGCGTTGAACCCGCATGTGGCCATTGTCCATGTGCAACGCGCGGACAAGAACGGTAATGCCCAATTGTGGGGAATCATAGGAGAACAGAAGGAAGCCGCTTTCGCCGCAGGAAAGGTGATTTTGACGGCTGAGGAAATCGTGGACGAAAGCGTTATTCGGTCAGACCCGAATCGAACCATGATCCCCGCGAACATTGTGGACGCCGTATGCCATGTCCCATTTGCCTGCCATCCCTCATACGCCCAGGGGTATTACGATCGCGACAACGACTTTTACATATCCTGGGACAAGACCAGTGAGTCGATCGATTCGGTAAAAGCATATCTGGAGAATTGGGTGTATGGAGTCAAGGATCGCACCGCCTATTGGAAAAAGCTCGGTGAAAAAACGCAAAAGCGGCTGAGGGTCAAGGTACATTACAGTGAACGAGTCAATTACGGACGGTATTGATCATTTACGGTCGCAAATTCCCCGTTTCGATCTCGGCGGGAATGGCCTTCCGATGCATTTTCTCCACGCGAATGGCTATCCCCCTTTATGCTATACGCCATTGCTTGAATTGTTGCAAACCAAGTACCGGGTGTTTGGAATGATGCTGCGCCCCTTGTGGCCCCATTCGATCATACAGGACCTCGATACCTGGCATCCACTTTCGTTGGATTTGCTGAAATTTCTTACCCTCAAAACTTCGGAGCCCGTGATCGGCATAGGCCATTCGATCGGAGGAGTTGTCACCTTGAGGGCGGCATTACGCGCCCCGGACAAATTTCGGGCTTTGATTCTCGTTGATCCGGTCCTTTTTGTTCCAGCCATGCTCGCCGGGTGGAGATTTGCCCGCGCGCTGGGGCTGGGAGGGCGAATTCATCCAAAAATAAAGGGTGCGTTAAACCGAAGACGAACCTTTGATGATCTCGCTACTGTATTCCGCGGCTATCGATGCAGGAAAGTGTTCAGATATTTGACCGACGAAGGATTGTGGGCATATATTCACGGGATCACGAAAGAAATGCCAACCGGCCGGTTTGAATTGGTGTATTCCCCCGCTTGGGAAGCCCATATTTATGAAACCGGTCTGAAAGATGCAGACTTGTGGGCCGGATTGCCCAGGCTCGAAATCCCCACACTGATCCTCCGTGGAGCGGAAACAGATACATTTCTCGAAAATGCGGCCCGATTGGTGAAGAAGAAGCAACCGAAAGTTCAGATTGTGACGCTCGAGCGATCCACGCATCTACTGCCCCTCGAACGCCCTGCACAGATGTTTGAGCTAACCCATTCATTCCTGAAGGAGATTCAATGAGCGGAGATTCCTATTCCCCCTCCGAATTGATGATCGTCAATGCAGCCCGTCTGCTTAAAGATGGTGACGTCGTGTTCGTGGGCGTCGGGCAACCCAACCTGGCCTGCAACCTGGCCAAACGCACACATGCGCCAAACCTGGTTATGATCTACGAAGCCGGCGTGATCGGCGCCGAACCTGCGCGTCTCCCGCTATCGATCGGTGATCCAACATTGGTGAGTGGTGCGTTATCAGTCGTCAGCATGTATGATATTTTTTCCAATTATCTCCAGCGCGGTAATGTGGATGTTGGATTCATGGGAGGAGCGCAGATCGATCGTTATGGAAACATTAATGCGACGGTGATCGGCGAGTATGCTCATCCTAAAGTCCGCTTGCCCGGGTCCGGGGGATCCCAGGAGATCGCCGCCTGGGCAAATCGGTGCTACATTATGACTCCCCACCAGAAACGTCGATTTCCACAAGCCGTGGAATTCATGACCTCGGCAGGGTATATACAAGGAAGAGGGGATCGTGAAGCACGTGGCTTGCGCGGGGCCGGCATGCTGGCGGTCGTGACAGACATTGGGCTCCTCGAGCCTGATGAGACCGGAGAACTGGTGCTGACAGCCTTACATCCAGGAAAAACTATTGAAGAGGCAGGCGCCAATACGGGTTGGACATTGAAAATCGCCCAAAATATACGGACCACGGATCCGATTTCGAAACGGGAATTGAATATCCTCCGGCGGCAATTGGATCCAAAAGGCATTTACCTCAAATCGGGGGGCTGAGCGAGGAAACGAATTGTCTTTCGATTCGTATTTAGCGTATAGAATTACCTACCTTGGAGGATTTCGAATGAGCAACCAAAGACATCCATTGCGTCGATCACGTACCAACCGCTGGATCGCAGGAATATGCGGCGGACTGGGCGAATTCTATGGAATTAATCCCTTCTGGTTTCGGCTCGCATTTCTGATCGCCCTGATTCCCGGTGGGGTGCCCGGTATCGCCGTCTATCTGGTGCTTTACTTCATTGTTCCAAAGGAATAATCGATCCCCTTGATTCAGTGGTCCCTCAACCATAGTTCCAAGGGGCTTCACAGATCTCGAAAGGAGAGCCCGTACCTGAAAAGGCCGCCGGATGCGAGCGACGCGATGCAACTATCTCTTATTTGATTTGGGCAATACGCTGATGCATGCCCGCGGGGATTGGGAGGAAATCCATTCGCGCGGCGACCAGGCGCTCACTCAGGATCTGTCCAGGTACAATGTGAACCTGGATAGCCGGATCTTTCGAGAACGCTTGCATGCCTATTATTTGCAGCGCGACAAGGATTATCAGGAAACCACATACCATTTTGTCCTGGATGAGTTGCTGTCGGAAATGGGATACGGCGAGGTCCCCGATACGATCGTCCGCTCCGCCCTGGATTCCATGTATTCGATAACCCAAACGAACTGGATGGTCGAATCGGATACCCTGGAGACAATATCGCAGCTGCATGTCCTTGGCTATCGATTGGGAATCCTGTCCAACGCGGGCGACGACCAGGATGTACAACAGTTGGTTCGCGGTTTTGGATTGGACCTCTTCTTCGATTTTATCCTTACCTCAGCAAAATGCTTTTATCGAAAACCTCATCCCCGGGCTTTCGAGCTGGCACTGGCGCACTGGAACGCCCCGCCGCAGGAAGCCGTCATGATCGGCGACAGCCTAGAGGCGGACATCCAGGGCGCCCAGAATTCAAAATTGCGAAATGTTTGGATAAAGCGGCGAGCTCTCTATTCCGAAGAGCAATTGCAGAAAATTCATCCTGAGTTCACAATACAGCAACTGACCGAGCTACCTGCAATTCTGGCGAATTTGACGGTTATTCGGCAATAAATCCTACCGGCGCGGGGATTTAAGGATAAAATCTCGGATACATGACCGCTAATCTTTTCGATCATGCCATGCAGGAACGCATGAAATCCGAAGCCCCCCTGGCTGCGCGCATGCGTCCTCGCAGTTTGGAGGAATACATTGGGCAGGAGCATATCGTCGGCAAGGGCAAGCTGCTGCGGCGCGCCATAGAAGCCGATCGATTGTTCTCCTCGATCATCCTCTGGGGACCGCCCGGCACCGGGAAGACCACCCTCGCCCAGGTCATTGCGAATACCACCAAAAGTCATTTTGTCACCATCTCCGCCATTCTAGCGGGCAAGGCAGATTTGCGGGAAATCATTGAAGAAGCCTTGGAACGCAGGAGACTTCATAACACCCGGACCATCCTCTTTGTGGACGAGGTGCATCGCTGGAACAAAGCGCAGCAGGATGCGTTGCTGCCCCACGTCGAGGCCGGCACGGTGACTTTCATTGGAGCCACGACAGAAAATCCTTATTTCGAGGTGATCAAAGCGCTCATTTCCCGTTCACGAGTGTTTCAGCTCCGAAATCTTAACCAAATGGAGACGGGAGTCCTCATCGACAGGGCGCTCGGCGATCGTGAACGAGGCTATGGGAACAAGCGCATTAAATTGGATGCTCAAGCCAGATCCCATCTGATCGAGGTCGCCAGCGGCGACGCGCGAAATGCATTAAATGCCCTGGAACTCGCGGTTGAATCCACAGCGCTTGATGAACTCGGCGAGATTCATATCACGCTGGATGTTGCCCAGGAATCCATACAACGGAGGGCGGTGCTGTATGACAAAGACGGCGACGCTCACTATGATACGATCTCCGCCTTTATTAAATCCGTGCGCGGAAGTGACCCGGACGCGGCATTGTATTGGCTGGCGAAAATGATCTATGCCGGGGAGGATCCTCGTTTCATCCTCCGCAGGTTGATCATCCTCGCCGGCGAGGATATCGGCCTGGCGGATCCAATGGGTCTCGTGGTTGCCTCCTCCGCCGCGCAGGCATTTGACTACATCGGTCTCCCTGAGGGGATTTATCCCATTGTCGAAGCCACGCTCTATCTCGCGACAGCGCCCAAATCCAATACAGCCACTTCCTACTTCAAGGCCATGCAATTGCTTGAAGAGGAAGGGCAAATATCCATCCCGCGCCACCTCATGGACGGCAACCGCGATGCAGATGCCCTTGGACATGGGAAGGACTATGTCTACCCGCACGAATTTGCAGGCCATTTCATCCCGCAACAGTACTTGCCCAAGCGGCTGCTTGGCACATATTTTTATTCCCCCTCACCGGAAGGATATGAAGGCCAGGTGGCTGCCCGCCTGGAAATGTGGAGGCAGGCACAACGCAAGGCATTGAATATCGAGCGCACAGAGAATATTCCTGATCTGAAGGAAGAACAGGTCCTTGAGATGAAACGAAGAATCAAACCATGACCTTATTGTTGCTCATTCGTCACGGGGAAAATGACTTTACAAAAAAACACCGGCTCGCCGGACACCTGCCCAATGTGCATTTGAACGAAAAAGGGAAAGAACAGGCTGTTCGACTCGCCCAGGCGTTGAAGGATGTGCCCATCACTGCGATTTATTCCAGCCCGCTGGATCGCGCCCGGGAGACTGCCGCTCCGATCGCGCAGGCGCTCAATCTCACCACTCGAATTGAACCGGGTCTGATTGAAACCGATGTTGGAAAATGGCAGGGTCGTTCGATTGCCTCGCTGCGGTTAAACAAGCAATGGAGAGTTGTCCAACATTCGCCTTCGCGGGCGCAATTTCCTGAAGGGGAGACTTTCCACGAATGCCAGTCACGAGTAGTTGCCACACTGGAAAGACGCATACACAAACGGAACACCCAGGAGATCGTTCTGTGCGTTTTTCATGCAGATCCCATCAAGCTGGCTGTGGCGTATTTTCTTGGAATGCCGCTCGACCATTTTCAGCGATTGGGCTGTGATACCGGTTCTTTGACCGCCCTGAAAATTGGCGAATCGAACTCCGCTCTGATCAAGTTGAATCAACATCCTCCGTTTGAATTTCTGCATGGCTCAAGAAAATGATATGTCCTGGATCAAGCAAATTCCAATCGAAGAAGCTGCAGGTCTTCTAAAAGCTCAATTCGAGGCGGCAATAAAACGGGCAGGACGAGTGTGGCATATTGTCCACATCATGTCCGTCCACCCTGCAGCGTTACGCGATAGCATTCGGTTCTATTCCACGATCATGAAAGGGGACTCTCCCCTTACTCGAATCCAACGCGAGATGCTGGCGGTGGTAGTTTCCGTGACCAACGATTGTGAATATTGAATACAAGCGCATGCAAATGACCTCCGGGACGAGGTTCAAAATTCCATGCAGGATCCTGATCGCGACCTTTTCGTTCATGCACTCGTGAGGGATTGGCGGACCGCGCCGCTTAGCGGTACAGACCTCGCCCTGTGTCAATTTGCAGAAAAGCTGACCCGTTCACCAGGAGCCATGGCCCAGGCTGATCTTGAGGAACTGCGCGCACAAGGCTTTGACGATCGCGCCATCCATGATACCGTGCAGGTCATTGGATATTTCAATTACATCAACCGAGTGGCGGATGCTCTCGGAGTGGAACCGGAAGATTTTATTAAGCCATGGGGGAAATGAGAAACCAGTTCTAAAGTACGCATGCTCTGTCAGGATCGTTTGAGATTCGAGAAGAATTTGAGCCAGAGCCCCGCGGCAGACCCGTATGCGAAAAAAAATATTTCGACCGCTTTGAATACAGCCAGATCGGTGGACTAGATCCAGTTTCTGCCCAGTTCCATCAGTGCCTGATAATAAGGCATGACGCTCGGGATGAAATGCCGCTCGTCCCTTGCATGGGGAGCCAAGCCCGATTGGCCCCATACGATTCCCCGTCCCCCCGGAGCAAAGCGGGCGCTCGTGGCCGGCAGTTTTTTCCCGATCCGCGGTTCAATGCCTTGCGCTGTTTTTCGAAAGGCTTCGACGAGAGTCATCAAGGCGATGTTTTCTGGATCGCACGCCACCCCGGCTTCCATGTTGTTGAATGTTGCCTCCAGGCCGTGGTTGCTGCAATAAGCCTCGACCTCAGACCGCAATCCCACCAGATCATCCTGAGGGATGGGCCGAATTTCCACCCCAAAAAATCCCTCGCTTGCAGTGATGTTATAGATCCCAGGAGTCCCCACCGAGAAGAATGGAAATTTCACCTGAGACTGCCAGCCATCCGGTGATTTTAGGGTGAGATATTTCGAGAAGATTCTATTCAAATCGGATTGCGCGGAGATAATCTTTTCGGATAGATCA
>Ga0194126_10002803_pt1 | contig 28060 bp, 22 predicted proteins | sample TA2KigC150mmetaG_FD_148641 | JGI IMG/M metagenome (GOLD analysis project Ga0194126, IMG submission 148641) | Freshwater microbial communities from Lake Tanganyika, Tanzania - TA2015035 Kigoma Deep Cast 150m | ecosystem: Environmental > Aquatic > Freshwater > Lake | place: Tanzania: Lake... | reverse complement strand
TATGCCGTCGGGGACACGACGACGACGGACAGAGCGTCGGCCGGCGCGGGCCTGCCGGGGCGCGGGCCGAGCCACCGCTCGACCGGGAGCGCGGCGCGGGCCCGGCCCCTTCCGCTGGGCCGCCCCTTCCCGCTCACGCGTGGAGCTTCCGCAGCTGCCACTCGAGGGGCGTGAGGTCGGACAGCTCGGCGCGGGCGATGGGGTTCCTCGCGTCGAGCCTCAGGACCTCACGGAACTGCGTGTCGGCTTCCTCAGGGCGGTCGACGCGCCTGTAGGTGAGGCCGAGAATGAGCCGCGCCTCGACGTAGTTGGCGTTGATCGAGATGGCCTTCTCGAGCTCGGAGATCGCCTCGTTGTAGCGCTCCCCTGCGATGTAGCGTCCCGCGAGCTCCCTGTGGAGGTCGGCGTAGCCGGGCCTGAGCGCGATGGCCTTCTCGAGGTGCTCGGTCGCCTCGGCCTCCTTGCCGAGATGCATCTTCACCCTGCCGAGGTGCAGGTGCGCCTCGGCGTACCCCGGGTTGATTGACACGGCCTCCTCGAACGCCTTCTCCGCCTCGACGTGCTCCGACCGCGCCATGTGCGCCACGCCGAGCCCGCAGTGAAGGTCGGCGTAGCCGGGGTTCTGGAACAGCGCCGCCCGGTAGCGCTCGATCGCCGAGCCGTAGTCGCCCACTTCCAGCAGAATGTCGGCGGACTCCCGCTGGAGCTCTCCGGAGAGTTTGGGGTCCTCGAACGCGACGCGGAACGACCGCACCGCCTCGTCGGTCCTCCCCATCGAGAGCGTGGCCATGCCGAGGTAGTAGTGCGCGAGGGCGTACCGCGGGCTCGCTGAGGTCACCTTCGCCAGCTCGCGCGCCGCCTCCTCGAGCATGCCGCGCTTGAAGTACGCGATCCCAAGGTAGCACCGAAGGTCCCAGTAGTCGGGCCGAAGCTCGACGCCCCGCTTGAGCGCCTCACAGGCCTCGCGGTGCCGGCCGAGCTTGAGGCTGTAGACGCCCTTGAACAGGAGCGCCTCGACGTAGCTCTGGTTGGCTTCGACGGCGCCGTCGAGCTGCCGGATGGCGTCCTCGTACCGCCCGACCTTGCCGTAGGCGATGGCGAGCCTGCAGCGGATGTCGGGATAGCGCTGCCTGAGCTCGACGGCCTTCTCGAACCCGGCGATGGCCTGTTCGGTCCTGCCGTCGTTGTAGGCCGTGATCGCCTCATTGACAAGATCGCGGAACTCCTCCTTGCCGAGGGCCGCGCCGCGGAGCTCCTCGAAAGGAGGGTGGAGGTATTTCTGGCTTGCCTCCGCGATCCGGTGCGCGCCCGACCCGGGCACTTTGAGCCCGTGGGCGGCGGCCTGCTCGAAGGCCTGGGCGGCCTCGGCGTGCTTGCCGGCCTCGCTCAGCGCGATCGCAAGATAGCAATAGGCCTCCATGTAGTCGGGGTTGATCGTGAGCGCCGCGTTCAGCGCCGCGACCGCTTCGTCGAACCTCCCATCCCTCTCGCAGATGACGCCGAGATGGTAGTGGAGGTCCGGGTAGCGCGGGTTCTCCTCGATGGCCTTCCGGAACTGCTCCTCGGCCTGCGCGAGGTCGCCCTTCTTGTAGAAGGCGAACCCGAGATGCGCGTGCGTCTCGGCGGCGTAGAAGACGCCGAGCTGGTAGTAGGGGTCCGACTTGTCCTTGATCGTGGCGATGACCTCCTCGAACTCCACGACCGCCTTGTCGTACTCCCCGCGGTTGTAGTACTCGATCCCCTTGTTGTAGTGGTCGCTCTCCCCCAGCCCGAAGAGCTTTGTGAAGAGGGACATGGTCGTTCTCCGTTCTGACGGCCGCGCCTCGCCGCGGTAGCCGGCTAGTCCATCTGGCGTCTGAGGAAGGTCGGGATCTCGAGGTCGCGTCTCGTGCTCCTGCGCGGTCCGGACTCCCTCGCGCACGCAAGACCGGGCGTCGGATCGCCGATCCCGGGCTCCCGCTCCGGCTGCCGCTCCGTGCGCCCGCGCGGCGGCTGCTCGGGCGCCGGGTGGCGAGGCACGAGCCTGCCGGTCTCGGCCTTCTTCTCGCGCGGCGCCTCGGCCTCGCGGCGCTTCGTCTGGCCGCCGATGCCCGTGGCGATGACGGTGATCATGAGCTGGTCCTTCATGCTCTCGTCGAGGACGGCGCCGAAGATCATGTTCGTCTCCGCCCCGATCGCGTCGTTGATCACCGTCGCGGCCTCGTTGATCTCGTGCAGCGTGAGATCGGCGCCGCCCGTGACGTTCACGAGCACACCCTTGGCCCCGGCGATGCTCACGTCCTCGAGAAGCGGGCTCGCGATGGCGAACTGCGCGGCCTCGACGGCCCGGTTCTTCCCGCCGCTCACGCCCGTGCCCATCACGGCGTCCCCCATGCCGGTCATCACGGAGCGAACGTCGGCGAAGTCCAGGTTCACAAGACCGGGGACGGTGACGAGGTCGGTCACGCCCTTCGTCGCGCGCAGAAGGACGTCGTCGGCGATGCGGAACGCCTCGCGGATGGGCGTCGTCTTGCTCGCGACGGCGAGGAGGCGCTGGTTCGGAATGACGATCGCCGTGTCCACCTCCTGCTTCATCGCGGCGAGCCCGTCGGCGGCCTGGCGCATCCGGTACTGCCCCTCGAAGAGGAAGGGCTTGGTCACGACGGCCACGACGAGCGCGCCGAGCTTCTTCGCCATGTTCGCCACGACCGGACCGGCTCCCGTTCCCGTGCCGCCCCCCATGCCCGCAGCGACAAACACCATGTCCGCCCCGCGCAGCACGCCGGCGACCTGCTCGGCGTCCTCCTCGACCGCCTTCCGGCCGACGTCGGGGTTGCCGCCCGAGCCGAGCCCGTGCGTGAGCTGCCGGCCGATCTGGACGCGGTGCGGAGCGAGCGAGCACTCGAGCGCCTGCGCGTCCGTGTTGACCGCCACGAAGTCCACGCCCGTGAAGGCCGACTCGATCATGCGGTTCACGGCGTTCCCGCCGGCACCACCCACGCCCACCACCTTGATCCTCGCGCTTGCTTCGGTCTCGAACTCGAGCTGGAGCTTCATGTGTCTCTTCCCTCTTGAAGGCCGGGCGCGGCGCGCCCGGGACAGCAGCCGACCCGCTAGAGCAGGCTGTCAACCCACTGGCGCACCTTCTGAACCGTTCCCGCAAGGGGCCTGTCGCGAAGCGCCCTGCCTGCGCTCGCTGGGGCCGCCACCGACGACACGATCCCGACCGCCGCTGCGTACGCGGGGTCCCCGATGGCCTCGAACTTCCCCGACGCTCTGTCGGGAAGACCGATCCGCGCGGGACACGCGAACACCTCCTCGACGACCTCGGCGATCCCCCGGAGCTTCGCCCCGCCGCCCGTGAGAACGACGCCGGCGAGCATCCGGCCCCAGTAGTCCGTTCCCTTCACCTCCTGCATCGCCATCTCGAGAAGCTCGCGCGCCCTCGGCTCGATGATCGCGGCGAGCATCTGCGACGAGCTCTGCCTCGGGGGCCGGCCGCCCGTGCTGGGAATCTCGAGCGGCGACTCGTCGGCCATCGAGACCTTCGCCCACCCGCGTTCGCGCTTGAGCAGCTCGGCCTTCTGGACAGGCACGCGGAGCCCGACGGCGATGTCGCTCGTGATGCTCGCCGAGCCCCACCCGACGACCGCCGTGTGGCGAACCGCGCCGTCGTGGTAGAGCACGAGGCCGGTCGTGCCGCCCGAGAGGTGCAGGCAGAGCACGCCCAGGTCCTTCTCGTCGTCCGTGAGCGTCGCCGCGGCGGCGGCGAGAGGCTTGAGCGCGACGCCAGACACCCTGAGCCCGGCCTTCCTGACCGCCCTGAGGGCGTTGTCGACGGCCTGCTGCGACGCCGTGACCACGTGGACCTTGGACCCGAGCCGCACGCCGGACATCCCGATGGGGTCCCGCACGCCGCTCTGTCCGTCGACGAAGAACTCCTGCGGCGCGACCTCGACGACGACCCGCCCGACGGGCAGCGCGAGCGTCCGGGCCGCTTCGAGCACGGAGTCGATCTCGGAGCGCGTGATCTCGCCGCCGGCGCGGGACACCGCGATGACGCCGCGGCTGTCGAGGCACCTGACGTGCTCCCCGTCCACCGAGACCACGACCCGGCCGATGTCGAGCTCCGCGTTGCGCTCGGCGACGTCGACGGCCTCCCGGATGGCGCCCGCCGCGCGCTCGATGTTCACGATCGCGCCCGCGTCGATGCCGTCCGACGGCGCCTCGCCGACCCCGAGGATCTCGGGAAGCCCCCTCGCGCTGACGTCGGCGGCGACGACCTTGATCCTGGTCGACCCGAGGTCGACGCCGACGACGATCTCGCTTCTCTTCAAGGGAAGCCCTCCTCCTAGACGCGACCGCGCGCCGCGTCCCGCGCGGGTCTCACGACGATCTGGTCCCGAAACCGCATGTCTATCGACTCGGCCTTGACGCCCCTCGACCTCAGGTCCGACAGCACCATGGCGAGACGCCTCATGCCGCGTGCGTCCAGAGCGCCGGAGCCAACTCTGATCTCTGCCCCGTCGGCTACCGTGTAGATGACCAGACCCGACCCCGGCGCGATCTTCACTTCCGACATCTCCGCCGCGAGGAGCGGAGCGGATTCCTTCGCCTTGACGATGAGCTCCAGCGCGTCCCTGAGGTCCTCGGGCGCGGGCGGTCGGCCGCCGTCGGACTCGGCGCCCGTGATGAGCGGCACGTCGACGAACGCGCTCCGCTCGACGGCCGGGAGCAGCTCCCCGTGCATCGAGACCTCGAGGGCCTTCCCCGGCGCGACCGAGACCATGGCCACCGGGACCGTCTCGTCGAGCGTGACGATGAGCCGGTCCGGCAGCGCCCGCGACGCCCGCACGCGGCGCACGCGCGGGGACCGGCGCACCGCCTCCTCCACCTCCCTGGTGCTCACCGTGAGCAGGTTCGTCCCCATCTCGAGCCCGGAGAGCGCGACGACCTCCGCGTCCGTCAACACGAGGTTGCCCAGCACGTCCACCTGCGCCAGGTGGAACGACGACGCGGTCCTGCCCCAGCGCGAGGCGTTCGACACCGCCACGCTCATCCCCACCGCGAGCACGACGGCCGCCGCCATGACGACCGAGCGGTGCGGGCGGGGCAGGCGGGTCCCGCGGCGCGGCGGCAGCGCGGGCAGCGGAGTCGCCGGCGTGGCGGCGCGTGGAACGGCGTGCGAAGGCATCACGTGCCGCCTTCCCTTCCACGCCGCGCCCGCCGCGCGCTCGCGCCCGGGGGCGCGATCAGCCGCCGTGGCGCCCCACGATCTCGATCTCGAGCTCGAGCCTGACTCCCGCATCCGCGAACACCCTCTTCCGAATGAGCTCCACGAGATCCTCGACGTCCTCGGGTGTCGCCCCGCGGTCGTTGAGGATGTAGTTCGCGTGCACGTCCGACACCACCGCCCCGCCCACTCGCGCGCCCTTGAGCCCGGCGGCCTCGATGAGCCTGCCCGCCACCAGGCCCTCGGGGTTCCGGAACACGCACCCGGCGCTCCGCATCCCGACGGGCTGCGTCTTCCACTTGCTCTCGAGCACCTCGCGCTGCCGCGCCGCGACCGCGGCCGGCTCGCCGGGCTCGACGGAGACGACCGCCTCCTCGATCACCGACGCCGCGGGGATTCCGATGCGCCGGTAGCGGGTGTCCAGCTCGGCGGCGGTCACGCGCCTCGACGGCTTCCCCGGCTCGAAGACCGTGATCTCGCGCAGCCGCTCGCCCACGGAGACGCCGAAGCTCCCGGCGTTCGTGACGACGGCGCCGCCCGCGCTTCCGGGGATCCCCGAGAGCCCCTCGAGACCGGAGAGGCCCTTCTCCGCGCAGAAGGAGAGCAGGCGCGCGAGGTCCACGCCGCTTCCGACGACGACCTCCCCGCCCCGCCGCTCCATGCGCGTGAACGCCCGTGAGACGGCCATGACGCAGCCCTCGATGCCGCCGCTTCGCACGAGCAGGTTCGTGCCGCGCCCGAGGAGCCTCACCGGCACCCGCTCGTCGGCGAGATACGCCGCCGCGTCCTTGAACGCGCCGGGGGAGTCGGGGGCGACGAAGAGGTCGGCGGGGCCGCCGAGCCCGAACGAGGTATGCCGCGCCATGGGCTCGCCCGTCCGCACGCGCCCGGGAGCGATTCTCTCGAGCTCCTCGACGATGCCTGCGCGGATGTCCACCTCGACAGCCCTCAACGTCCGCCCGCCTGCTCGCGCGCGCGAAGCGCCGCGAGGACCCTCTCGCCCACCTTGTGGATGTCGCCGGCGCCGAGCGTCAGGACGACGTCGCCCGGCCTCACGATCTCCATGGCGCGCTCGTAGAGCGCGTCCATGTCCTCGACGTACTCCGCGCTCCGGTGGCCGGAGCGCTGCGCGGCCTCGACGATGCTCGCCCCGCTCACGCCGGGGATCGGCGTCTCGCTCGCCGCGTAGATGCCCGTCACGAGGAGGACGGTCGCGTCGTAGAAGGAGCGGCCGAAATCCTCTCCGAGCTTCTGGGTTCGGGTGTAGCGGTGCGGCTGAAACAGCACGACGAGTCGTCGGTGCCACTTCGAGACGGCCGCGGAGAGCGTCGTGCGGATCTCCGCGGGATGGTGCCCGTAGTCATCCAGAACAAGCACATTGCAGGCCTCCCCCTTGATCTCGAACCTCCTGGAAATGCCCTCGAACTCCCTGAGCGCGCGCGCGATGTCGCAGAACGGCACCCCGAGCTCGAGGCCCACGGCGACGGCCGCGAGCGAGTTGTAGACGTTGTGAAGCCCGGGCATGGCGATCTCGATGCGCCCGACCTCCGCCCCCGCCGCCACGACGGTGAACACGCTCGTGCCGTTCGACGCCTCGACGTCGAGCACGTGAACGTCCGCCTGGCCGGCGAGGCCGTACGTGATCACCCTGCGCGCGATGTCCGGGATGATCGCCTGGATGTTCTGCTGGTCGAGGCAGACCACGGAGCACCCGTAGAACGGGACGCTGTTGGCGAACCTCGTGAACGCGCGTTTGATCTCGTCGAGCCCCGAGTAGTAGTCGAGGTGCTCCTCGTCCACGGTCGTCACGACCGTGATGGTCGGCGACAGCTTCAGGAACGACCCGTCGCTCTCGTCCGCCTCGGCGACGATGTACTGGCTCGCCCCGAGCCGCGCGCCGCTCTCCATCGCCTTGATGCGCCCGCCCACGACGACCGTGGGGTCCAGCCCGCCCGCCGAGAGGACCGCCGCGATGAGCGACGTGGTCGTCGTCTTCCCGTGCGTGCCGCCCACGGCGACCGAGAACTTCATCCGCATGAGCTCGGCGAGCATCTCGACCCGCGGGATGACCGGCACCAGTCGCTCGTGGGCCGCGACGACCTCGGGGTTGTCCGGAGCGACGGCGGTCGAGGTCACCACGACGTCGGCGCCCTCGATGTTGGCCGCCGCGTGCCCGACGTGCACGCGCCCCCCGAGCTTCTGGAGACGGTCCGTGGTCTCGGAGCGCTTGAGGTCCGATCCCGACACCGCGAAGCCCAGGTTGAGCAGGACCTCGGCGATGCCGCTCATGCCGGCCCCGCCGACGCCCACGAGATGCACGCGCTTCACGCGTCCGAACATCGTCACGCCGCGTGCCCTCCTCTCGACGAGCCCACCCGCGCCCCGCGCCCCCGTGCGAGCGCCAGGGTTGCTCGCGCGACCCGGTCAGCCGCGTCGGGCCGCGCGAGCTTCCTGGCGCCGTCCGCCATGGACGCGAGGAGCGGCGTGTCGTCGAGAAGCGCGAGGACCTTCTCGGCGAGGGCGCGGCCTGACAGCGCGCCGTCCTCGACCACGACGGCCGCGCCGCCGCGCTCGAACGCGCGCGCGTTCCTGAGCTGGTGGCCCTCCGTGGCGTGCGGGTAGGGCACGAGGATCGAGGGCCGCCCGACGAGCGCGATCTCGGCCAGCGTCGTCGCGCCCGCCCTCGCGACGACGAGGTCGCTCGCCGCGTACGCGCGCCCGACGTCGTCGAAGAACGCCTCGACGACCGCCCGCGCGCCGGCCTTCCCGGCGGCCTCGCGGACGCTCTCGAGGTCGTCGCGCCCGGTCTGCGCGACGATCGCCGTCCCCGTCCGCGCGAACTCGCCCATCGCGCCGACGACGGCCTCGTTGATCCTCCGCGCGCCGCGGCTCCCGCCCAGCGCGAACACCACGCGCCCGGCGTCGGGAAGCCCCAGCGAGCGGCGCGCCGCGTCGCGCGAGAGCCCGGCGAGGCCGGCGCGCACGGGGTTCCCGGAGATCACGACCTTGCGCGCGCGCGGCAGCCACGCCGCCGTGTCGTCGAAGCTCACGTGGACCTCCGCCGCGAGCCGCGAGAGGAGGCGCGTCGCAAGCCCGGGCCACGAGTTCTGCTCCTGCAGCACCACGGGGACGCCGAGCGTGCGCGCCGCGAGGATGGGCGGCACGCTGATGAACCCGCCGGTCCCGATCGCGGCCGCGGGGCGGCTGCCCGCAAGGACCGTGAGGGACCTGGCGTAGCCGCCGGCGACGACGAAGGGCATCGCGACGTTCCTCGCCTCCACGCCGCGCGCAAGCCCCATCGCCGGCACCGCGGCGAAGCGCCTGCCCGTCCCGGTCACGACCCGCTCCTCGATCGACCCGCGACGCCCCATGAAGAAGACCTCGGTTCCCGGCGCGAGCTGCTCCAGCGCGTCCGCGATCGCGACGCCCGGGAAGATGTGTCCTCCGGTCCCTCCGCCGGCGATCATGATCCTCACGGGCGCTCCCTTCGCGCCCCCTCCGCGTCCGACCGGCGCCGCTCGGCGCCGACGAGGACGGGCCGCCCGCCGCTGTCCAGGAGCGGCCGCTTGGACATGTTGAGGAGGATGCCGACGGCCGCCATGTTCACGATGAGCGACGACCCGCCGTAGCTCACGAACGGGAGCGGAAGCCCCGTGGTCGGGATGAGCGCGGTCACGACGGCGATGTTGATGGCGGCGTACACCGTCACCATGGCGGTGAGCCCGCCCGCGAGGAGCGTCCCGTAGAGGTCCGGCGCGCGCTTCGCCACGCGCAGCCCGCGCACCATGAGCAGGACGAACACGACGACGAGCCCCGCCGTGCCGACGAGCCCCAGCTCCTCGCCCCAGATCGAGAACGCGAAGTCCGTGTGCGAGTCCGGAATGAAGGCGCGCTGACGGCTCGCCCCCACGCCGAGCCCGACGACGCTGCCCGATCCCAGCGCCACGAGCGACTGGAAGATCTGGTACGCCGCGCCCCTGAGGTCGAGCCCCTCGAGCGAGAGGTCGAACGTCGGCTTCCACACGGCGACGCGCGAGGAGATGTAGCCGATGTGACGGACGAGGAACCCGACGCCGATCACGGATGCGCCGATGAGCGCAAGGAGATGGCGCAGGCGGACGCCCCCGAGGAAGAGCATGACGGAGATGAGGGCGACGAGCCCGAGCGCGCTTCCGTAGTCCGGCTGAACCGCGACGAGACCCACGACGGCGAGCGCGACGGCCAGCCACGGGACGACGCCCCTGAAGAAGTCGTCCAGTGAGTCCTGCCGGCGCGCGAGCACGTCCGCGAGGTACACGACGAGCGCGAGCTTGGCGAGCTCGCTCGGCTGGAACATGAGCCAGAACCCGCGCATGCCGCGGACCGGATCGGCGAACACGAGCGTGAGCGCGAGCAGCCCGATCGCGAAGAAGATGCCCTTGCGGGCGTGCTTCCGGTAGGCGCGGTAGTCCACGTGGTACGCGGCCAGCATCGCGATCACGCCGAGCGCCGCGCGGAGGACGTTCCGGCGGAGGAACACGTTCGTCCCGCCGAAGCTCCGCTCCGCGATGTGCGCGCTCGCCGTGTACACCGTGAGCATCCCGACGAGCACGAGCACGGCGGTGATCCAGATGAGCCACCTGTCGCAGCGCACGGCGCCCTTCACCCGCGCCCTCCCCCGGGCCCGCCCCCGCGTTCCGCGGCGAGGCGAAGCACCTCGGCCTTGAACTGCCGGCCCCGGTCCTCGTAGTCGGCGAACATGTCGAAGCTCGCGCACGCCGGCGAGAGCAGCACGACGTCACCGGCGGACGCGGCCGCCGCGGCGGCGCGCACGGCCTCGCGGAGCGACCCGGCGCGCTCGACGGGCGCCGAGCCGGCGAGCGCCGCCTCGAGCTTCGCCGCGGCCTCGCCGATCGTGACGACGCGCTTGACGCGCGCCGCGACGAGCGTCGAGAGCACGCCGAAGTCCGCGCCCTTGTCCCTCCCGCCCGCGATGAGGACGATCGGCCGCTCGTAGCTGCGCAGCGCGAAGCTCACGGCGTCCACGTTGGTCGCCTTCGAGTCGTTGACGTACGCGACGCCGTCGATCTCGGCGACCCGTTCCAGCCGGTGCGGAAGCGGCGCGAAGCACCGAAGCACGCGCGCCGCGTCGGCCGCGGAGACGCCCACGGCCATCGCGGCCGCCGTCGCCGCGAGCGCGTTCGCGAGGTTGTGCGGCCCGGGGATGCCGAGCTCCCGCGCCGGGAGCACGGGCTCGTCCTTCCCGGCCGCCTGCGACACGATGATCCCCTCCCTCACGAACACGCCGCCCTTCGCCTCGCGAAGCGCGCTCACGGGGACGACCCTCGACCGCAGCGTGTCAGCCGCAGCCGCCACGGCGGGGTCGTCCACGTTGAGCACGGCGGTGTCCGTCGCTTCCTGGTTCATGAAGATCCGCCGCTTCGACGCCGCGTACGCGTCCATCGACGGGTAGCGGTCGAGGTGGTCCTCCGTGACGTTGAGAAGCACGCCGACGCGCGGACGGAACGCCTCGATCGTGTCGAGCTGGAAGCTCGAGACCTCGGCGACGATGTACCCCTCCTCGGGAACGCTCATCACCTGGTCGGCGAGCGCGATGCCGATGTTGCCGCCGACGAGGACGGGCCGGCCCGTGGTCTTCACGAGCTCGCCCGTGAGCGCGGTGGTGGTCGTCTTCCCGTTCGTCCCCGTCACGGCGACCCAGCTTCCTTTCGAGAACGCGTAGGCGAGCTCGATCTCCCCGATCACCCGCACGCCCAGCGCCCTTGCCTCCGCGACGACCGGCGCGTCCTGCGGCACGCCCGGGCTCAGGACCATGAGGTCCGCGCCGCGGACGAGCCCCGTCGGGTTCTCACCGAGCACGACGCGCGCGCCGCGCCCGGCCCAGCTCCGGGCGAGCGCCCGCAGCTCCTCCGTCGCCCGGAGATCCGTCGCGACGACGGAGCTTCCACAAGCCAAGAGGAGCTCGACGGCCGCGCGGCCGCTCCTCGCCAGCCCCACCACGAGCACCGTGCGCGACCTCAGATCGAGCGGCGTCCGCATGGGCGGATGCCCCTCCCCTCGCCGATGTCCTCTGCCCGCTTCCACCGATCCACCCCGTCTTCACACCGCTCTCCCTACTGGAGTTTGAGTGTCGAGAGAGCCAGCACGACGAACAGCGCTCCGACGATCCAGAACCTCACGACCACCTTGCTCTCGTGCCACCCGCGCTTCTGGAAGTGATGATGGAGAGGCGCCATGAGGAAGACGCGCCGCCCCGTGAGCTTCACCGAGAGGATCTGGATGATGACGGAGAGCGCCACGATGACGAACAGCCCGCCGACGATGACGAGCCAGATCTCCTTCTTGATGAGGACGGCGAGCGTCCCGAGCGCGCCGCCGACGGCGAGCGCCCCGGTGTCGCCCATGAAGATCTCCGCGGGATGGGCGTTGTACCACAGGAACCCCATCCCGGCGCCCATGAGCGAGGCACAGTAGACCGCGAGCTCTCCGGTGCCGGCAATGTAGGGGACGTTCAGGTAGTCGCTGAACTTGACGTTCCCCGTGATGTAGCTCATGGCCGCGAACGCGAGCGCGCAGAACACCGCAAGGCCGATCGCCAGGCCGTCCAGCCCGTCCGTGAGGTTCACCGCGTTCGAGCTTCCCGTGATGACGAGCATCACGAACACGATGTAGGCGGGGCCGAGCGAGATGACCCAGTCCTTCAGGAACGGCACCTCGACGTCCGAGGGGCTCGCGACCGTGTTCCGGACGTAGATCAGCGTGCCGACCAGAAGACCGAGGCCGAGCTGGCCCGCGATCTTGTACCGGGCGATGAGGCCCTTGGGGCGGCGCTTGACCACCTTGAGGTAGTCGTCCGCGAACCCCACGAGACCGAGCCACGCCGTGGCGAGCATCACGATCCACACGAACTCGTTGTCGAGCCGGGCCCACAGGAGCGTCGGCACGAGCGTGGCGACGAGGATCAGAAGACCGCCCATCGTGGGCGTGTCGGCCTTCGTGACGTGCGACTCCGGCAGGAACTCGCGGACGCCCGCCGTGAGCTGGCGCCGCCGGAGCATCTTCAGGAAGAGGGGGCCGAGGAGGAAGCTTATGAGCAGGGCCGTGATCGCCGCGTACGCCGAACGGAAGGTGATGTAGCGGAACACATTGAGGGCGGAAAAGGTGCCACTGAGGGGATACAGCAGGTGATAGAACATGACGGCCCTTCTGTCGATGGGGAGCCTGGACCCCGCCGAGTCAGGAGACCTTCGTCTCCGTCGTCAGCAACTCAACCACTTCCTCCATGCGCATTCCGCGCGACCCCTTCACGAGCACGACAAGCGACCCGCCCTCGGCGCCCTCCCGAAGCGCGTCCACGAGCGCCCGCCTGTCAGTGAAGTGCCTCGCCCGGTCGGGCGACATGCCTGCGGCGATGGCCCCCGCCCTCGCCGCCTGCATCTCCCGCCCGACCGCATACAGCACACCGATGCCGAGTCCGGCCACGAGCCGCCCCGCGTCCTCGTGCGCGGCGGCGCTTCGCGGCCCGAGCTCGAGCATGTCGCCGAGGACCGCCGCGGTGGGACGGCCGGCGGCCACCGCCACCAGCGTCTCGAGCGCGGCCCTCAGGGACTCAGGATTGCAGTTGTAGGAGTCGTCGATCACCGTCCACCGCCCGACGCGCGAGACCGACATGCGCCTGGGGGTCGGCCGGAAGCGCGAGAGCGCCTCCGCGGCGCGATCGGCCGGGACGCCGAGCGCCTCGCCCACCGCGATCGCCGCGAGCGCGTTCAGCGCGTTGTGCCGGCCCGGAACGGGTACCGTCACCGTCGGGCCGCCCCGCAGGCGGAAGCGCACGCCGCGGTCCGACTCGGCCACGTCCGTGGCGCGCACGTCGGCCTTCTCGCCGAGACCGAACGTGATGACCCTGCACCGGGCTCGGCCCGCCTGCGACATCACGCGCGTGTCGTCGCCGTTGAGCACGGCCGTGCCGTCGCCCGGAAGCGCGTCGAGCATCTCGGCCTTGCCGCGGGCGATCTCCTCGACGCTCCCCGCGGTCTCGAGGTGTGCCTCGGAGACGTTCGTGATGACGCCCACCCGCGGCCCGGCGATGGCCGCGAGCCGCGCGATCTGCCCCGGCCGGTCCATGCCCATCTCGACGACGGCGGCCTCGTGGGCGCGCTCGAGCCCGAGGAGCGTGAGCGGCACGCCGATCTGGCTGTTGAGGTTGCCCTCGGTCCTGAGCGTGCGGCGCGTCGTCGCGAGCACGGCCGCGCACATGTCCTTCGTCGTCGTCTTGCCGTTCGTCCCCGTGACGCCGACGACGTCGAGCGCGAAGCGCCGCCGGTACCACGCCGCGAGGTCGCCGAGCGCCGAGACGGTGTCGCGGACGACAAGGGTCCGACCGGAGATGCTCTTTGTCGCCGCGGTCTCGGAAACGACGGCCGCGACAGCGCCGCGCGCGAACGCGTCGCCGACGAAGGCGTGGCCGTCGAACCGCTCCCCGCGGACGGCGAAGAACACCTCGCCCGCGCCGACGGCCCTCGAGTCGGTGGAGACTCCGGTCACCATGACATCGCCCGCCTCCCCTGCGGGCACGCCCAGCGCTTGCGCGACGTCGACAAGGCGAACGCTCTCCATCTACAGCCGGCCCGACCGCAGGTCCGCCACGGCGGCCAGCACCTCCTCCCGGTCGTCGAAGCGGAGCTTCTCGGTGCCGACGATCTGGTAGTCCTCGTGCCCCTTGCCGGCCACGAGGACGATGTCCCCGGCCGACGCCGCGGCGACCGCCCGCCGGATCGCGTCGCGCCTGTTCTCGATGACCTCGATCTCGGCGCGCGCGTCCTCGCCCTTCGTGCCGGCGAGGATGTCTTCGATGATCGCGCCGGGGCTCTCGGTGCGCGGGTTGTCGGACGTGACGATCGCGAGGTCGGCGGCGCCGGCCGCGATCGCGCCCATGAGCGGGCGCTTGCCGCGGTCGCGGTCGCCCCCGCATCCGAAGACGACGAGGAGGCGCCGCGGCGAGAGCTCACGCAGCGCGCCGATCACCTTCTCGAGGGCGTCGGGCGTGTGGGCGTAGTCGACGACGACCGTGAAGTCCTGCCCGCCGTCAACGAGCTGAAGCCGGCCCTCGACGCGGTCGACGGCCTCGAGGCCGGCCGCGATGGCATCGGACCCGATGTTCTGCGAGACCGCCACGCCGGTCGCCGCGAGCGCGTTCATGACGTTGAACGCCGAGATGAGCCTGAGGCGAACCTCGATCGCGCCGGCCGGGGTCACGAACAGGGCCTCGGTGCCGGCCGCCGTGCTCCTCACCGACGACGCGTGGATGTCGCCCTGGGACATCCCGAAGGTGAGCGTGCGCACGCGCGGGGACGACCGCAGCGACGCGACGATGTCCCGTCCGCACGGGTCATCGGCGTTCACGATCGCGGTGGAGCCGGGCTTCCACGCGGCTCCGGCCAGGGCCTCGAAGAGCAGCCTCTTGGCCGCCGCGTACTTCTCGAGGCTGCCGTGAAAGTCGAGATGGTCGCGCGAGAGGTTCGTGAAGGTGGCCGTGTCGATCTTCATGCCCTCGGCGCGCTTGAGCGCAAGCGCGTGCGAGGACACCTCCATGGTGACGGCCGCAACCTCCACGTCCACCATGGAGGCCATGAGCTTCGCCAGGTCGAGCGACTCCGGGCTCGTGCGGTCGCCGGGGTAGCGCCGATCGTCCACGCGGTAGCCCAGCGTCCCGATGACACCCGTGCGCGCCCCGTCGGCCCGCAGGATCGAGTCGACGAGGCACGAGGCGGTCGTCTTGCCGTTCGTTCCCGTGATGGTGTGCACCTTGAGCCGTTCGGACGGCCGGCCGTAGAACTCGTGCGCAACGAGCCCGAGGGCGGCGCGGGTGTCCGGGACGACGATCTCGGGGATCGAGGCCCCGACCTTCTTCTCGACGAGCGCCGCGACGGCGCCCCGACGCGCCGCCTCCTCCACGAACCTGTGGCCGTCCGTCACGAAGCCGGTGATCGCCACGAAGAGGCACCCCTCCCCGACGCGCCGCGAGTCGTACTCGACGGAGCGCACGATCGCCTCGGGCGCCCTCGCGCCGCCCCCGACGGACGATCTCCGCAGGAGGTCGCCGAGCGGCACGGCGGGCGCGTCTCCGTTCATCCGGTGGTTGGCGTCGGGCGGGCGCACCAGATCCTCCACGGCATCACAGCGAGCACGTGACGACGACCCTGTCGCCGGGCCGCGCGTGGCTCCCCGGGACGGGCGACTGGCGGTGAACGACTCCGCTTCCCTCGAACGCGAGCACGAGACCGGACTGGGCCGCAGTCCTGCGCGCCAGCCTGATGCTCATGCCGCGCAGGTCGGGCACCTCGAGCGCGGCCGCGGGCTCGGCGGGCGCCACGACCAGCGCCTCGCGCAGGCCCTGCGCGGCGTCGCCGGCAAGAGCATCGAGCGCCCCGCGGTTCGGGGCCGTGAGGTAGCTCGCGTAGGCGGCTGCGTGCCGGACCGGGGCGTCGGTCGTGAGTCCCCTCGCTCTGCGCTGCTCCATCTCGGGCCCGGCGTAGAGCCCGCCCACGCGCGGCCGGGCGTCGCGGCTCCTCGCGTCCGCCGCCGCGACGTCCTCGCGCGCCGGGCCGCGCACGATGCGCTCGACGACGCGCGCGAACACGGGCGCGGCCACGTCTCCGGCAAGCCCGCGTCCCTCGGGTTCATCGATCACGACGAGGCAGACGATCTCCGGCGCGTCGGCCGGCGCGAAACCGGCGAACGACGACATGGCGCCATCGCGCGAGTACCCGCGACCGTCGGGCAGCGCCTTCTGCGCGGTCCCGGTCTTCCCGGCCACCGTGAGCTCCGAGACGGCCGCCTTCTTGCCCGTTCCCCGCTCCGTGACCGCGACCATGAGCTCCCGCACCTCCGCCGCGACGGCCGGCGCGACAACCTCGCGGACGATGACCGGCTCCGACGCCTGCAGCACGCGCCCGTCCTCACCGATGACGGCGCGGACGATCCTGGGCTCCATGAGCGAGCCGCCGTTGGCGACGGCGGAGTACGCGTTGACCATCTGCAGGGCCGTGACGGCGACCTCCTGGCCGATCCCAATCGTGTGGACGGAGCGCCGGCTCCAGCGCGAGGGCTCGCGGAGCGTGCCGCGGACCTCGCCGGGCAGCGAGATGCCCGTGGGGCAACCGAAGCCGAAGTCGCGCGACCACGCGTAGAGCGACACGGGGCCTACGTCCTCGGCGATCTGCGCGAAGCAGACATTGCTGGACTTCGCGAAGGCGCCGGTGAAGTCGAGCCACCCGTAGCCGCCCTGATGGCAGTCGTGGATGCGGCACGATCCGAAGTGCTTGTCCCCGCGGTTTGCGTGGTACACGGACGACAGGTCCGCCACGCCGGTGGACAGCGCCGCGCACGCCGTGACGAGTTTGAACACGGAACCCGGCTCGAACTGGTCCGTGACCGCGCGGTTCTTCTGGTTGGCGACGGGCGAGGCCTGCGGCCTGTTCGGATCGAACCGCGGCCAGTTGGCCATGGCGAGGACGTCGCCGGTCCACGGGTCCTGGAGGACGATGGTGCCGCCCTTGGCTTTGTTCTCGCGGATGGCGCGCTCGAGCTCGACGTCGGCGATGCTCTGGAGGTCGATGTCGATCGTGAGCACGGTCGAAGCGCCCGCTCTCGGTTCGGCCTTGGTGCTGGCCGGCGTGGCCATCCGACGGCCCATGCTGTCGAGGAAGTAGAGGACCCACGTGTCCGACCCGGAGAGATCGTCGTCGAGCTGCCGCTCGATGCCGCAGATCCCCTGGCCGTCGAGGTCGGTCATCCCGACGACGTGGCACCCGACCTCGCCGAAGGGATAGACGCGCTTGTTCTCCTTGTGGAAGCCGATGCCGGGCAGCTGCATCTCCTCGAGCGCCCGCGCCTCGGCCGGCGTGACCTGGCGCTTGATCCACACGAAGGCTCTCTTCGAGGCGAGAAGCGAAGCGTAGCGCTCGGCGCTCCCGCCGAGGACGGAAGCGAGCGCCCTCGCCGTCCGCGCCGGCGACTGCACGTCCCCGGGATGAGCGCAGACGGATCTCACGGTGAGGTTGTCCGACAGGGGCACGAGGTTTCGGTCGTAGATGATCCCGCGCTCGGGCGCGAGCCGGACGCGCTCGACGTGCTGCTTCGAGGCGAACGAGGCGAGCCGCGGCGAGTGGACGACCTGGATGACGAAGAGCCTCGCGAGCACGACGACCCAGACGGCGAGCCCCAACACGATCCCCGCCCGGAGCCGTCTCTCGTGAACGACCATCGCGTCGTGCCTACCCGTTGTCGGCACCACGGACGCCCCTCCTCGCGTAGATCGTCTGCTCCGGGACCGTCCGGGCGTGCTCGGCGCCCAACCGGACGACCTCGTCCCCGGCCGGGTAGCGCAGACCCAGGTGCTGCGTGGCGTGGAGCTCGATGCGCTCGCGTCCCGCGAGCCCCGCGCACTCCATCCTGAGAAACCCGATCTCGGCCTCGAGACGTTCTTTCCTGTCCTCGAGACCCTCGATGGACGAGGCCAGCCGCGACGCGTAGATGTGTTCCCAGACGCAGATCATCCCCGTCGCGAGCGCGGCGACCCAGAGCACGACGCCCCGGGCGTGGACCGAGCTCAGCCTCACCGCGATGCGCGCGCCCCGTCTCATGGCATCTCTCCCCGCCCCAGCTTCTCCGCGGCGCGCAGCTTCGCGGAGCGAGCGCGCGGGTTCGCTGCGATCTCCGCGTCCCGGGGCGTCACGACGCGCTTCGTGAGGACTCGCAGGGTCGGCGTGCGCCCGCACACGCACGTCGGGAGGTCGCGCGGGCACACGCAGGGGCGCTCGCACGCCGCGAAGTGCCGCTTGACGATCCTGTCCTCGAGGGAGTGGTACGAGATCACCGCCACGCGCCCGCCGGGCTTCAGGATCTCCAGGGCCTGGGCGAGACCCGAGGCGAGGTTGTCGAGTTCCGCGTTGACGGCGATCCTGAGCGCCTGGAAGACGCGCGCGAGCGTCTTCACACGCTTCTGGGGCCTCGTCGCAGCCACGGCGTTCGCAAGGTCCGTGGTCGTGCGGAGTCCGCCCGCGTCGCGGGCCTCGAGGATGGCACGCGCGATCGGATGCGCTCGCTTCTCCTCGCCGAAGTCGCTGATGATCTGTGCGAGGGTGCGCTCGGTGGCGCAGCCGATCACGTCGAGCGCCGTCTCGGGAAGCGCCGGGTCGAGCCGCATGTCGAGCGGCCCGTCGGACGAGAACGAGAGGCCGCGGCGGGAGTCGTCCAGCTGAAGCGAGGAGAAGCCCAGGTCGAACAGGACCCCGTCGGCGGCTCCGCAGCCGTGGCCGGCGGCGATGGTCGCGAGATCCGAGAAGTTGCCCACGGTCAACTCCACCCTGCCGCCGAAGGGGGACAGCGCGCGTCCGGCCGCCTCGAGGGCCGACGGGTCCAGGTCGATGCCGAGGAGCCTGCCCGTGGGCGCGTTGTTCAGGATGGCCCGGGCGTGCCCACCGCCGCCGACCGTGCAGTCCACGTAGGTGCCGTCGCTGCGAGTCACGACCAGCGACACCACCTCCGCCGTCATGACCGACAGGTGCTGACCCTGCATCGGTGCTCTGTTCTGCAAGTGCGGTACGCGGTTCTATCGATCAGGACTGCCGCGAAGGGGCGGGCCGCGCCTGCCTGAGCGCGCGCGACTCCGCAAGGCCCTGAGGCCTCCTGGCTCCCCCCGCGTCAGGCCCATGCGCCTCGAGTACATCGGCCAGGCCGGCGAACAGCAGGATGTCGCGAACGTACGGCTTGAGACCCCGAAGCCGCATGTCGCCGGCGTAGGACCGGACAAGCTCGAACTGCCGGGCCAGCATCGTCGCGTCGCGATAGCTCACGTGGTCGACGCCGCCGAAGTCGAGGACGATCCTCGTTCGGCGCGCGGTCAGGTGCCCGACGAGCTCGTGACGCAAGTCGCTCAGATCGCGGCCCGCCACGCTCCCCGCGACGGAGAGGACGACGGCATCATCGGTCAGCGTGCGCTCGATCGTCACGTGCGCCGTCCCTTGGGCCGCTCGTCGGCGCCGCGCGGCTGTGCGCCGGGCTCTTCGAGAAGCGTCTCGGCGACCTCCTCGAAGGAGAGCCCGAACTCCTTCTCGTATGTCCGATACGTCTCGGGGTTCCAGAGCTCGATCCGCGTGAGCGCGCCGATGACGAGCACCTCCCCGTCGAGGTGCGCGAGCTTGCGCAGCGCCGGCGGGATCATGATGCGCCCGTGGGCGTCCACGCTCGTGTCCTCGGCGTTCGAGGACATCTGCCGAACGTAGAAGCGCGCGTGCCTGGACTCGAGGCTGAGCGACACGAGCTTCTCCTCGAGGCGCTTCCACTCGCTCTTCAGAAACACGAAGAGGCAGTCGTCGAGTCCCCGCGTCACCACGTACGCCTGCCCCGCCGCCTTGCCGTACTTGGAGGGCAGGGCGAGACGCCCTTTGTCGTCCATGGTGCGCAGGGACTGCCCGCGGAAGGTCGCCACGCGATCCTCGCCTCTTTCCCACTTCTGCCCACCTCTGCCCACGGCGGGGATGTTAGGCTCGACCTCCCGGGCTGTCAAGGGCAAAAAAGGCCGAGGGGCCCCGGCCTGAGCCGGGGCCCCTCGAGCGGGGCGCCTCTGATGTCTGGGAGGACCTACTTGATGAGCGTCATCTTCCGCACGCGTGCGACCTCTCCGACGGTCAGCCGGCAGAAGTACACGCCCGAGGCCGAGCGGAACCCGTGGTCGTCCTTGCCGTCCCAGACCCTGACGTGCCTGCCGGAATCCAGGTGCTCGTCAACCAGGGTCCGCACGACCGAGCCGTCCAGCGCGTGGATCGTCACGCGGACGGGCGCCTGCCCATCGGAATCGGGGACGTGGAACGCGATCGTGGTCACGGGGTTGAAGGGATTCGGGCAGTTCTGCGCGAGCACAGGCCCCGCCTGGAGTTCCGAGGTATCGTCGCCGTCGTCCACACCGACGGGGATGCTGAAGGAGTAGTTCTGCGTTCTCCACGCGTCGTGCAGGAAGCTCCCCCACTGCACACGGTCCCCTCCGGCGTACTGCCCGGCGCAGTCCCACACGTACACGTTGCCGTCCATCGAGCCGATAACGACCTCGACATCGCCGTCGCCGTCCAGATCCGCCACGGTCGGGCTCCCGTAGATCTCAGCGTCCGTCTGGATGGGCCACCCGGCGAGCAGCGCTCCGTTCGCATCGTAGGCGTACAGCCGGCCGCTGTCGCAGCCGATGACGATCTCCATGCCGGGATCACCGTCGATGTCCGCGACCACGGGGCTCGAGCCGCAGCTGGCGCCCATGAGCTGCGGCCAGCCCGGGAGCATGGTGCCCAGGTAGTCCCTCACGGTGATCCGCCCGTCGGACGAGACCTGGATGTACTCGAGGTTCCCGTCGCCGTTGACATCCGCGAGCACGGGAGACGGTGGGAAGTCGCCGTCGATGTACAGCGACTTCGGCCAGCCAGGCATCACCGTCCCGTTGGCTCTGAGAAGCCAGTGCTTGCCCGCGTTCGACGCCACGGCGATCTCAAGCAGGCCGTCGTTGTTCACGTCACCGACGGCGGGCGAGCAGACGGACTTCGCCTCGCAGTTGAACGGCCATCCGGGAACCGTGGTACCGTTGGCGTTCAGAGCGTAGATCTTACCGTCCGCCCCTGGCTGGATGATCTCGAGCTCCCCATCGCCGTCGATGTCCGCCACCGCGGGCGAGCCGTACGGCCACGTCGCCCCCAGCCACTTGAAGACACCGATCGTCAGCGGGTTGTTGTCGCCGTCGATGTACTCGGTACCGTTGTGTCGCCAGCAGTAGAGGAAGCCGTCGGCGCACGGGATGAGGATCTCCGCGCGGCCGTCTCGATCGAGGTCCGCGAGCGCCGGCGACGCCCAGCAGAAGCGTGTGGTCGTCACAGGCCACCCGGGCAGGACGGTGCCGTTCTCCGCGTTCCACGCGAACACCTGATACGCCGGCGACTGAGGCGTTCCGACGTTCGTCCAGGCCGCGCATACGACCTCCAGCCCGGGATCGCCGTCCACCTCACCCACGGCCACGGAGGCGCGGTATCCACCCTGCCCCTGGGCCGCGAGGATCCCGGCCGTGCGCGGATCGCCGTCGCCGTCGAGGAGTTCGCTGCCGGTGTGGTGCCACGCGTAGATCTCCTCCGACGCGATGATGATCTCGAGGTCGCCGTCGCCATCGACATCAACCGCGGCCGGGCTCGAGTACATCCCCCCGCCCGTGGCGAGCGGCCAGCCGATCTGACTTGGCGGATTGGTCGAGATCGAGAGCACCGGGCATGCCGAGCCCACGTGACCCGACGAGTCCACGGCCACGACGTAGAAGTGGTACAACCTGTTCTCGTCGAGGCCCTTGTTCGCGAAGTAGGACGTCCTTCCGGTCAGCGCCGCGGTGGCCTTCACGTACGGCCCCGCGAGCGCCGTGGCCCGATACACGTCGTACCCCTTGAGGTCGGGAGCCGCGACGGGACGCCAGGAGAGCTCGATCGTCGTACCCTTCACCTTTCCGCCGAGCGAGTCCGTCGCCGCGGGAGCCGCGAAGTCGAGCCCGGAACTCCACGTCTTCCCGTACGTGTCCGAGAGCGCGAGGACCATGCGCCGGGTCGGAGCCGAGTGCAACGTGAAGACGAACCCACCCGAACCGGACACGATGCTCCCCGCGGGGACGTCGCCCCACGAGTCCACGCTGTCTGAGACGGCGACCTCGCTCCCCGGGTACCTGAGCTTGCCCGTCAGCGACTTCGCATCGCCGTTGCCGTCGGTGACGACGTCCACCGAGAGAGCGATCGTCTCGCCGACCTCGATGACGCCGTTGCCGTTGCCTTCAAGCTCGACCACGTCGAGATAGACCTGCATGGGGTTCGGCCGGAACACGCGGCAGACGAGCGTCTGGTTCCAGATGAGGCGCGTCCCCTCGCTGAGCTGGAGCGAGAACTCCACGTCATGCTCATTCGGGCACGTCCCGAGGATCGCCACTCGAAAAGCCTCCCCGACCGTGCTGGGCGCTCCGGCCGCGATCGTGCCGAAGTTCGCCGACCCGTCCTGAATGACGACATACGGGTCGAGCGACGTCAGGGTTCCCGTCACGGCCGTCGCCGTCGACACGCCCGTGTTCCGGACTGTCACATCCAGCTCGATCGTCTCGCTCGCTTCGGCCTTGCCGTTGCCGTTCCCGATGCTCAGCCCGAGGGCGTCATCGTCCACCGACCACGACTCCGCGTACACGTGGGGACCGGAGGCCGCCGTGACGCTCACGGTGGCCTCGTAGGGCAGGTGGTTCGCCGCCGTCACCGTGACCGTGAGCGTGCCGGTCGTGCGCGGCGTGAACGAGAGCGTGAGCTGGCCCGTCGGCCCCGTCTCGCCGCGCGCGTACACCTCCGTGCCCTTTCGCACGCACACGACGGCCCCTGCGACGGCGGACGGGTCCGTCACCGTGAAGCTCATTCCAGATGCCCCGACCTGCAAGGTCCCGGGATGGGACACGAAGAGCGGCTTCGGCCGCGCGGTCCATAGCGGAAGCGCCGGGTCACCCAGATAGACCATGGAGAGCTGCGTCCACCGGTCGGTGTTCTCGTAGCCGGACTCGCCGAAGCTCGCGTGCCGGGCCTTGGCCAGGGCGCAGGTCGCCCCGGCGGCGTTGACAGACGTGTTGTAGAGGACACCGAGCCAGTCCCAGTAGTAGTCGCGGCACGTGGCGGGGAACGCGTAGCGCGTGGGTCCGAACAGCGACGAGGCTCCGCCGTTGGGGTTGTTGATGGCCCGCTCCGCGATGCAGTCGAAGTCGATGGCCGCGCTCGTGCAGTTCAGCAGCCACCAGAAGCCGGAGCGCGACTGACCGTTTGCTAGGGCATCCACGTGGTTCATCATCACGTAGTTGTTCAGGTTCATGCGCATGACGTCCTTGTTGCCGTGCCCGACATGAACAACCACGTTGTAGCCGCGCGTGATCGAGTCGATGGCGGCCTGTGCGCCCAGGGGATACGACCCTGGGAACTGGGTGTGGTTGGCGTAGACGCGCGCGCCGCGGACGCCGCCCGGCACGCTGTCCATTCCCGCCTCGACGATGTCCGCTGCGCCATCGAGGCTGTATGCTCCCCCCTGCCAGTCGTACGGGAACAGAACCTCCGCAAGATAGAGGTTCCGGTCGGTCATCACGGACGCCGGCGTCTTCTCGTACGCCAGGGTCTTGGCGACGAAGTTGGCCGCCTTGAGGGCCGAGTTGACCGGTGCTCTCCCCACGAAGACCTCAGGGTAGAAGTCGACGTCATCGCCCTGATTGGTGTACCCGCGATAGCCCTCGCCGAAGCTGCTGTTCTGGTTGGCGTTCCAGTTGCCCTCGAGCGATGAGTAGTAGATGTCGCCGGGAACGAAGCTCGACCCGTAGTACGTCGTGAAGCAGTAGCGCGGAGGGACGATGTCGGTGTCGCCTCCGAGAAGGACGTAGGTCGTCCCCCACGTCGCGTAGGCGTCCGTGATGAACATCCGGATACGCTCCGCGGTGTCGCAGCCGCCCGGGTAGTTCTGATCGATCCACGACACCGTACGAACCGCGGAGGGAAGTCCCATCTTCGTCCGCCACTCCGCCAGCACATCGAAGTACGGTTTGAGCGTCTGGTTCGTGATGATGACATACTCGACGGCGCTCCCCTCGAGCGAGGGAGCGTAGCGCGGCTGGAAGCCGCGGGCGCCGCTGTCGTCGTCGATCCGAACGCTGCGCGGAGCGAATCGCTCGATGTCGGCTGCGTTCTCCACGAGAGCCGCGATGGCGCGCCCGTGCAGCCGCGAGGAGCTCGGCGTCGACCTCAGCCGTGTGGCCGCGTCGTACGGCGACGGCCTGAGCGAGAGCGTCACGCGCATGTCTCGCGCGAGCCGGAGCTTGCCCGTCCGCGGCTCGTACTGGAGCGGGTACACGGCGATGGCCGCCACGCGATGTCCGCACATGTAGCCGTCACCCAGGTACACGACGCGCTCCGGAGGGAACAGACCCTCCGCGCCATACACCTCGGCGTCGGGGTCCACCCACGCCACCGTCTCGCCGATGGGCGCCTCCGGCTGGATCGGCGCGACCCTGTGCGTCCCGACGAGCTCGCCTTCCCCGAACACCGCCCCCACGCTCTCCACCGTAGCATCGGCGGGGATCACGAAGTGCATGACCCTGACAGGAAGGGCCGGCTGGCCCTCGGCGCCGATCGTCGTGCATCCGTCGATCGTCGGCCGAACGTAGGCGCGCAGCGACTCGAACCGCACGTCGGCCCCGCTGAAGTCGACATCAGCTTCGAGCGTCGCCGGATTCGCTGCGCCCATCGGCAGCGCACCCACGGCAAGCAGCAAGAGAGAGATGAGATGTCCCCGCATGGCGACCTCGCCTTCTCGTGAACTCATGCCAGATACACGAAAGCAGAAGCCCGCGCCCCGGTCCGTTGACCGACACCGCCGTCATCGCGCACCAACAGCAGCCCGAGGTGGATGCCCAGAGGTACGCAACACGTTAGCAGTATCGGTCGGCGCCAGCTCCTGCTCTATTTTGGCAGCCCACGCACGCATGCCGCGTGCGAACTCACCACTCTACTATAGCACATGCCCGCGACGCTGTCAAGGACTCGTCCGGCGCAACGCTGTCGTCCAACGCTCGGTGAACGGCCGCCGGGCGACCTCCTCTGGTCGCCCGGCGGTGTCAGCTCCGGCTGGAGTCTGGTGGAGCCAGCGGGGATCGAACCCGCGACCTCTTGACTGCCAGTCAAGCGCTCATCCCAACTGAGCTATGGCCCCTGATGTCGGCGTATGTTCTGTGTAGGAGTCCAGTCGCGTCAGCCGCGGTTGGACTCAAGAACCATGGACTGTACTAGTTGCCGCCCCATTCCCACGTGGGGTGATCCAGGGCGTAGAGGAAGGCCTGGACGAGGCACCTCCACCACAGCCCGGGATGATATGTCCCCTGCGCCTCCCGGCAGGCATCGAGGTCCCACCAGGGTATGTGCTCGGCGGAAACCGAGGAACACCCAACCCAGTCGTTGTAGACTGGGACCTCCGGCAGGTGGACAGCAATCATGGCGATCGCCAAGACGCCTACCACCAGCCACGCGGTCAGAGATCTCATCGCTCTCTCTACCTTTCCTCTCTTTCACCGGCTATCTGAGGGGCGTTCTTGCATCCCCTCAGGATCTACAACTACTACGTCGCTTTCACCTCCACTACGAAAGAACTCCACCCCCACGATATCCTCGAGACGGGATACTGACATGTAGGGGATTTCCAGCCAAACCCCTACCCTTCCAGTGCGGGGAGACCGATAGAGCTTCGCTCTATCAGATACCGCCACTACTCCCCGACTGGAATCAAAGACCTGGTCTTGTCTTCTCGATTCCGCAAAAAGCATCCGGATAGTGTCGATGTAGCGCCCGGACTTAAGCCAAAAGCGGAAGCAGTCGCCCGGGCCGAATGAAATGGACAAGCCGTCAACCTCAAGCTGAATCCAGGCAACTAGATAGGAGTTCTTACTGTCATACATCTCCTTGAAGATGAGTCCATGGCCTTTGGCGGCACCGACTATGCCCATTGCCCCTCCGGCAACGATCTTGGCCCTTTCCTCTCCTATCTCTGAGATGTAGCTCGGGGCCAGAAAGGTACCAATCTCGCATGACCAGGAATCGGGATCGTGGTACCAGATCTCACCCGGCCGCGGCATCACCCTTGGAGACTTGACTGCTGCATGAGCCTCTGACACCCTCCAGATACCCTCGGTCGAGAGACCAGCCGGGGTAGGAAGAAACTGGACCAGAAGTACGACCACGATGAAGGCCACGACCGACCATTCGAGCATGCTCCGCGTTGCCACGATACACATCCCGCGTTGGTTGTCTTTGTTGTGATAGCCATGGGATTATCCACGGTCATTGTAAAGAGCGACGTGAGGATGCTAGCACCTCGAAGCCGTCAGTCAAGCGCGAACTTGCCGCGGGCGCCCCACCTTGACCCTGTCCGCCGCCGATGCTAGAGTCCGAACTCGACCATCCGATGCCGGGGTGGTGAAACTGGTAGACGCGCGGGACTCAAAATCCCGTGGGCCTTTGGGTCCATGCCGGTTCGATTCCGGCCCCCGGCACCACAACGAAGGGGCTGCCAGCAGGCAGCCCCTTCGCAGGATTCCCCGTCACGCAGACGACGGTCCTGTCAGAACTCCGTCGGCACGCTCGGCTGCTTCGGGTCCCGCTCGACCCACGGCAGAACGAATTCGCATGTCCCGCTGGGATCCCGCTCCACGGAGATCGTCCCCGAGTACGTCCCGTACGAGGCGTTGAGCGGGGCAGAGCTCTGACGCGTCCTGTTGAGGTAGATCTCGTAGTTCCTCACATAGGCGTTCGGCTCGCCGAGGTCGATGTCCTCGAGGCAGAAGGTACCAGACCCATTGGTCGTCGCCGCGTACTCGATCCCGGACGACTGGGTGGTCCCTTCACACCAGAGCAGGATCTCCATGCTCGGGACGGCCCAGCCACGGTCGGATCGGACCAGTCCGTCAAGCGATCCGGTGGCGTTCGGGGCATCGTCCGGACCGATGGTGCTGCAACCGGCCGCGAGCGCGCTCGCGACAAGCACCAAGCACAGCCCCAGGGCCCTGCGCGTCAGGAACTCATGAACTCGCAACATGCTTCTCTCCTCCTCGTTGCGGAACCCCACAGGGACCGCGGAACTAGGACCAGCCGGGCTTGCTCAGGTGCCCTCGTCTCGTCGCTGCGGTCGTGAAACGGCAGGCAGGCCCTGGCGACTCCCCCAACGGCGCACCGTCGCGCCTCGCATCCGTGCCGAACTGCAAACAATGTGCCAAGTCCACGATGTAACACTCGCCGACCGCCGGTGGATTCCCCTTGCCGACCCACTGCGTCGTGGCTATAGTCGCGCCGCCAAGTGGACACCCCGTCCCTTCGGCGGCCATGGGGCGGGGTCTGCGGACTCAGCGGGCCGTAACAGGGGGTGCCGCATGCGGTTCGGGGACTACATCAAGAAGGGCATCGAGACAGCACAGCTCAAGCGGGACGCGATCCAGATGCTCGCGGGCGACAGGGAGGCGCTCGGGCCAGCCCTCGGCATTCTGGCCATCGGCGGGGCATGCGCCGCGATCGGCGCGCTCTCGCTGCTCGGCATCATCTGGATGCCGATCGTGAGGATCATCGGAGCGTTCATCGTCGTGGCCATCATGCACTTCGTCGCCACGAGCTTCCTGGGGGCGAAGAGCGGCAGTTTCTCGGGTCTGTTCGTGCCCCTCGCGTGCGCCTCGGTCATCTCGTGGATCGCGATCATCCCGCTCATCGGGCCGGTGCTCGCGTTCCTCGCAGGTCTCTGGCTGCTGGTCGTCTCGGTCATCATCGTTGAGCATGTCTATCAGCTCGACAGGGCGAAGGCGATCATCGTCGTTGCGGTGCCAGTCGTCGTCGCTATCATCATCGCGATGATCGCTCTGGTGCTGGGTCTCTCGGCGTTCGCGATCCTGGGACGTTAGAGGCGGGCACAAGCGCGAAGGCGGGGGCGCCTCGGGGCTCCTCCGCCTTCCGCTTGTGGTGCCGTGTCTTCCGAAGCTGGATCCTCGTCTCGTCGCCGCGCACCCAGGCGTCCGGCCCGCCCAGACCTTCAACCTGAAGCTGCCGGACGTGTCGAATCTCCCGCATGCCGCGGCCTTGGGGAAGAGGCGGGTCTTCGTGAAGAGGGACGGCGGTCTCGAGCTCCAACCCACGGCGCAGGCGGACACAGGGAGGTGCCTCATGAGAGGAAGAGCGTGGGCGACGGCTGTGTGCATTGGCCTCTGCCTTGCGGCCGTCCAGACGCCGGTCGGCG
>Ga0194126_10002799_pt1 | contig 28080 bp, 26 predicted proteins | sample TA2KigC150mmetaG_FD_148641 | JGI IMG/M metagenome (GOLD analysis project Ga0194126, IMG submission 148641) | Freshwater microbial communities from Lake Tanganyika, Tanzania - TA2015035 Kigoma Deep Cast 150m | ecosystem: Environmental > Aquatic > Freshwater > Lake | place: Tanzania: Lake... | reverse complement strand
CGCAATACGCGATCTGATTGTGCAGATGGATTTATAGAGTCGGCAACAGGTTTGCACAATCTTCGGATTCGACATCGCAAGCGTCGCCTGCGACGATAAGCCGAAATCCTTATTATTGATAACGTCTATTACGACGACGCACTTGCGACTTTCAAGAAACTGGGCAACCAAAGCGGGATTGCGATTACCTTGCACCAGTTGGGGAACATCGCGTACCAGCAAGGCGATTACGCCACCGCGCGGCAACGTTATGCCGAGAGTTTGGAAATCGAACAGAACCTGGGCAACCAAAGCGGGATTGCACTGACATTTGGGCAAATGGGTTTGCTCGCGGAAAAGCAAGGAGACAAAACAGAAGCCGCGCGCCTGTTCCGCGAAGCGTTGGAAATTCTTGAACGGCTACAATCGCCTAACGCGGAGATTGCGCGCGAATCGCTGAAAAGAGTTTCAGGTTAGCCAGTGTGTAAGGGCGAAGCATTTTTCGCTATCTTTCGACTTTGCCGCGCTCCGCTCAGGGCGCGAAAAATGCTTCGCCCCTACCGCCCGAAATTTTGACGCACACCCAACCTTGAACCTTGAACCATTAGTTTCCAACCGACGGCGCACTGTGGTATAATGGGTCTCACAATGCCTGAATTATCGCGCTTTTTCGGAATCATCATCCGCATGTTCACCGAGACAGGGACACAGCACCACGTGCCTCATCTCCACGCCTACTATCAGGACGCTGCGGCAACGTATCGCGTTGACACAGGCGAGATTCTCGCGGGCGCGTTACCCCGTCGGCAGCAGCGCCTCGTGGAAGCGTGGATTGAACTTTACCGCGATGAGTTGCTGGAAGACTGGCAACGCGTGAACGCGGGCGAGCCAATCCAAAAGATTCCGCCTTTGAAACGAGAGGAGTGAACAAATATGAAACATCTGATGGTCAGGATCGTTGACTTTGAAATCGTGCGCCCCTATACCTTGCGAATTACTTTTGATGATGGCGCGATACGCGTCATCAACTTTGCGCCTGTGCTGGAGGGATTCTATTTCGCGCCGTTGCGCGATATTACTTTGTTCAATCAAGTGCGGCTAGACTCTGAAGTTCACACTTTGGTTTGGCCCAACGGCGCAGATTTTGATCCTGCCACGCTTTACAACTGGGATCAAGGCGATGGCGACGAGTTAGCGCAACGCGCGGCGGAATGGCGACATCACGTTGTAGAGTTGGCACATTGACGATTCCAATGGAAAAATTTCTCATCGAAGGCGGCACGCAGTTGCGCGGCACCGTGACGCCCAGTGGAAACAAAAACGCCGCGCTGCCGATGCTGTCCGCCTGTTTGCTCACCGACGAGCCAGTCACGCTGCGCAACGTTCCGCGCATCCGCGACGTGGACGATATGCTCGCGCTCCTCGCGTCGCTCGGCGCGCACATTACGGAATTAAGCGCGCACGATCTTGTCATACACGCGCGCGATATTCGCACGACCGAACTGGATCGCGAGATTTGCTCGCGCATCCGCACCTCGATTCTGTTCGCGGGACCGATGCTCGCGCGGATGGGGCAGGTGCGTTTGCCGCCGCCTGGCGGCGATGTGATCGGACGGCGGCGGCTCGATACGCACATCCACGCCTTGCGCGCGCTCGGCGCGGAAGTTCACGTCAACGATGGTTTCGATCTGCGAACCGACGGCTTGCGCGGCAAAGACATTTTCCTCGACGAGGCAAGCGTCACGGGCACCGAGAACGCGCTGATGGCGGCGGTACTCGCGAAAGGCACGACGATCATTCGCAACGCCGCGAGCGAGCCGCACGTCCAAGACCTGGCGCAAATGCTGAACGCGATGGGCGCGCGCATCAGCGGCATCGGCTCGAACACGTACACGATTGACGGCGTGGACAAACTGCGCGGCGTGGAATTTTCAATCGGCGCGGATTACATCGAGACGGGGAGTTTCATCGGACTCGCGGCGGTGACGCGCGGCGAAATTCTGATCAAGAACGCCGCGCCCGAACATCTGCGAATGGTCTTGCTCACCTTCGCGCGGCTCGGCGTCGAATGCCAGGTGCGCGGCAACGACGTTTTTGTTTCGGCGCATCAAACGCTGCGCGTGCAAAACGATTTGCACGACGCGGTGCCGAAAATTGACGATGGCATCTGGCCCCAATTCCCCAGCGATTTGATGAGTATCGCGCTCGTCGTCGCGACGCAGTGCGAAGGGACAGTCTTGATCCACGAGAAAATGTTCGACGCGCGATTGTATTGGGTGGACAAACTGATGAATATGGGCGCGCGCGTGATCTTGTGCGATCCGCATCGCGCGGTCGTCGTCGGACCCAGCCACCTGCATGGCGAACGCCTCGAATCGCCGGACATTCGCGCGGGGATGGCGCTGCTGCTCGCCGCGCTGTGCGCGCGCGGGCAAAGCGTCATCGGCAACATCGGGCAAATCGATCGCGGGTACGAACAGATCGAGGAGAAATTACGCGGACTAGGTGCGCGCATCGAGCGGGTAAATCAATGAGCCAATGAACCAATAAACCAATGAGCCAAACATCTCTGTGAGGATTTGTTTGGCTCATTGGCACACACTTGCCCTGGCGGGAACGCAAGTGCCAGGGTTGGGCAATTGGCTCATTGCGAATGGCTGTTGGGATTCTCGGCTTTAAGTTTTTCTGCCCGGGCAACTTGAATCAGGCGATCATCCGCAGAAAGAAAAACCGGAGCAGGCAAATTGGCTTGGCGAAAGAATCGCGCGATCTTGAGTGCGCTGGCAAGATGGATTGCATCGTATGAACGGAGCGGATGTTTGCACACCAAATCGCGAGCGTCAGTGACGATTTCCAGAGTCGCGTCAATCAGTTGATATTCAAATTTGCTGTCATCATCAAACGCTGCGCGTGATTCAAGAAAAATGCTTCGCGTGATCGTTTTCTCGCGCAGGCGCCTTGCCAACGCGCTGGCGATCTCGACGATCAAAAGACGTGAGGAAATCAATAGCGGGGGTGGATTACCCGCGATCAAAGCGCGCACCAAGCACTCCCCGCCTCATTCACGTATCGCTTGACTGCCGCGCTTGTATCAAGGTAGTAAACACTCATGCTTTTTCGTCACGCTCTTCGATGACGATTTCCGAAAGTGGCTTGCCCGCTGACAATGTGCGCGCCAACGCGCGCCGCCGTTTCTCCGATATGCGACGACGCCCGTTGGGTTGAGGCATTTTATCGAGCAAACCGTGTCTTTGCAAGACGCGAAGCGCGCGCGCATATTCCGTACGACTCCACTTGGAAGGCGCGCCACGTTCTGGCTCGACGATCCTGATCTGAACCGGTTGATGCTCAGGCAAATCGAGCGATTGGATCGGGCGCAAATAACCACCCTCATAGATCGCTGTAATCGTTCGCTCCATCGTATTTCTCACTTCCTGCGTCTGCAACTACTTGGACGATTTCTTCGACCGGAACATCGCGCGCATCACGCCGTCGAAAAATTCGCCGACGTATTCCTGCTTGAATCCGGCAAGGATCGCAAAGACGTAGAGAAAAATCGGACCAACTTTGACGTCGCCGATGACGAGGTTACCTGCGACGATTCCGGCTTGCGAAAGCAAGAACAGAATCGCGCCGAGCAGAGCGCCGACGAACGGGCGCAGAAAATAATTCAGCGCGTACGCCGGATCGTATTCGCGATACTGAACGAACCAGGGCAAGTTGAACAACCCGCCGATCACGCCGCCGATCATTCCCCACCCGACCGCGCGCAACAACACGACCAAGTCCGCCACCACCGGCAAACCGAACAACGTGAGATTGACGACGTACGTCAGCGCGATCAGCGCGCCGCCGACCACAAGCATCAGCAATTCCCACAACGTCAGAAAAATCACGCCGAGCCCGCGCGCGGCTTTCATACTCCGTTGCGCGCGTTTCAATTTCGCGTCCACCGATTGGATCGAAAATTCGGCGCGCGCGTAATCACGCGCTTCGACGGCTTGGCGCGCCTCTTTCAACAATCCGAAACAGAAATCGGTCGCGACTTTGCTGTCGTGCAAATCCATTTTCACTTCGCCGTACAAGCGCTCGATCCGTTCCGCGAGCGGCGCAAAGCGATCATCGTCCGCGCGGCGGTACGGGTGCGACACCAGGATCGGCTCCGGCGTGGGAATGTCCGGATCGATCACCGGCGGTGGCGGCGGAGTGGGTGCGCGATCGATGGGCGGCAGGATCGGCGCGGGAGTCGGGTTGTCGTCGGGCGATGGCGGCGCGACGGTTGTGATCGGTTGCGCGGGTTCGACGATGTAGTTGGGCAACGGCGGCGCGTTGTCGTCGCCGAACAACGCGTCCACCGGACGAGTTTTAGACGGGCTGGGCATTGATGATCACCTCCGCGAGCGCGCGATACGCTTCCGCGCCGTCGCTGTGTGTGTCCACTTCGAGAATCGTGCGATGCTGCGCGGGCGCTTCGGCAAAGCGCACGCTCTCCTTGATCGTGACGTTCAACAATTTATTCGGGTACGCCGTCCGCACGCGCTCGAGCACTTCGCGCGAGTGCGTGCGACGCGGATTGTACATCGTCGGCACGATGCCGAGCATTTTCAAATTCGGATTGAGCCGACGTTGCACGCGCGCGACCACGTCAATCAGCGCGTCGAGTCCGCGCATCGCGAGAAATTCGCATTGCAACGGCACGAGAATTTCGTCGGCGGCGGCGAGCGCGTTCACGGTGAGCAGTCCCAGACTCGGCGGGCAATCAATCAGGACGAAATTGTAATTGTCGCGAATGTTCGCGATCGCATCGCGCAAAACGTACTCGCGCCCCATCATCGCGACGAGTTGCAGTTCCGCGCCCGCGAGGTCAATGTTCGACGGGATCAGATCGAGGTGCGGACGAACGTGGTGCGTGACGGCGGCAATCGGAATGCGCGTGTCGGTGAGAATCGAGTACAGCGTGAATTCGAGATCGTACGCGGGCAAGCCCGTGCCAATCGAAAGCGCGCCTTGCGGATCGGCGTCAATCAAGAGCGTGTAGTTTTCTTTTTCGGCGAGCGCGGCGCCCAGGTTGATCGTCGTCGTCGTTTTGCCGACGCCGCCTTTTTGGTTGGTGACTGCAATCACGCGTCCCATAGGTCTATTATACCACAAAATAGCAGTCAGCGGTCAGCCGTCAGCGATCAAGAAGTTTTCTCCAAAATCTCGACCGGCACTTTAGCCAAGCGTTTGAATTCTTCCGCGTCGGCGCGCGTACCGGCAACATCCGCATCGCCATAGTGCATCGGAATCGCGAGCGCGGGCTGGAGCGTGTGCGCGGCTTCCACCGCTTCCAGCGCGGTCATCACGTACTTGCCGCTCACCGGCAACAGCGCGATGTCGCATTTGATCTGCGTCATTTCCGGAATCAGATCCGTGTCGCCGGTGTGATAAATGCGCTTGCCGTTCAGCGTGATGATGTAACCGACGTGCCCCGATTCTTTCGGATGAAATTTCTTGTTCGGATTGTACGCCGGTACGATTTCGAGCGCGACGCCGTGCACCGTCAACTTGTCGCCGGGCTTGACAAGCGTGATCTGCACATTCGATTTCGCGGCGACCGACGGCGGCGCGACGACGACCGTTCCGGCGTGCGAAATTTTCGCGATGTCGTCCGGCGAAAAATGATCGCGATGTTCGTGCGTCACCAGAACGATGTCCGCTTTCGGTGTGTCCGCCGTCAGTTTCCACGGATCAATGTAAACGATCTTTTCGCCGGTCAACCGGAAACTATCGTGACCGAGCCAGAAGATGTTGTCTGCCATTTTGCCTCCTCTGGTTCAAAGTTCAATGTTCAAAGTTCGAGGTTGGAGTATCCATCAAACTTTGAACCTTGAACCTTGAACTCAATTTGACGTTCACGAATTTCTGATCTATAATTGAGTCACACACGCGGGAGTAGTTCAGTGGCAGAACGCCACCTTCCCAAGGTGGATGTCGTGGGTTCAAGTCCCATCTCCCGCTTGTACCTGGAAGGTTTCCAAAACCTTCCAGGTTTTTCACTTGAGGTGCCCAATGCCGCGCCAATACTCGATGACCGAAGCGACCCAGATCGCGCGCCGCGCCGCGCGCGATCTTACCGCGTGGCTCTCCGCCGATCCGCGCACCGTGCGCGTTCGCAACGTCGAAGACGATCCGGAATTCCGCCGCGCGGACGTTGATCTGATCTGGGAAACGCGCCGCCGCGCGTACAAGATCGAGATCAAGGGCGATCGTTTGCACGCGACCGGCAACTTTTTTTTCGAGACGATCAGCAATCGCGAAAAAGCGACACCCGGCTGTTTCCTCTACACGCAAGCCGATTTCGTCTTTTACTATTTCGTCACGCCGCGCGTGCTGTACATTTTGCCGATGCCCGCGACGCGCGATTGGTTTTGCGCGAATCTCGCGCGCTTTCCAGAACGCGCAACGACCACGCCGGTTGGCGACGCGAGCTACACCACCGTCGGACGGCTGGTGCCGATTGCAATCGTCCTGCGCGAAGTGTCGGGCGTTCGTATGAAGCAACTCGCGCGATCGGTCTAAATGTCATTGCGAGCGAAGCAATCCCCAATTCGCACTGCGGAGATTGCTTCGTCGCATCCTTCGACTCCACTCCGTTCCGCTCAGGATGCTCCTCGCAATGACAAGACGCGCCGCGCGTCAGCTCGGCTTCTTCACCCACTTGACGTTGCCCCAATCCCCTTTCTTCACGTAGACGATTCCCAAATTGAAAACCTGTCCGATGTAACCCTCGTTGTTGCAGGTAAATTCGTACTCGTCGGTTTGCGGATAACCGAGATTTTTTTGCTGCGCGAATTTGTACAGCGCGGCTTGATCGTTGATCGGCATCCACGTCCGTTTTTTCGCTTCCGCCAAAACGGTTTGCTCCAAGGTTTGAGTTGGCACAGGGGTTCCTCCACTCGCGCGACGCGCGAACGTCAACAAAAAACAAACGTGATGTTTTTCCGGCAAACCCATCCCGGAAACGAAATCGCTCTTGCTTTGATCTTCGACGAACGCAAAATACGGACCGTTTTTCAACGCGGTGTTCAAGTTCGCAAAAATCGCCACGTTCGCCTGCCCGTTCGCGTCCGTCACAACCTTGGTCGGCACGTCGCCGGGCTCGCGTCCGACCCAGTCTACGACGCAAGTGATGTTCGGTGCGGGCTGGTTCGCCGCATCGAGTACGGTGAAGAAGATGTGATGCTTGCCTCCGGCTTCCGCCACGTCTTGATACTGCGCGTTCGTCAAATCCCACACCGCGTTCGCCGTTTCATTCGCGCTCACTCCCAAATTCGTCAAGCGACTGTCGAATGACATTGTTTCCCCCTTCCGGTAATTGGGTGATTAGGTGATTGGGTGATTTTTGTCATTTGTCATTTGTCATTTTTCCATTTGTCATTGCTTTTTGAGCCACTTGACCTTGCCCCAATCGCCTTTCTTCACGTAGACGATTCCCAGGTTGAACACTTGCGCGAGATACGTTGCGTTCTTGAACGCGAATTCAAATTCGTCGGTCTGCGGGTACCCAAGATCGTTTTCCTGCGCGAACCAGTACAGCGCGGCTTGATCGTTGATCGGCATCCAGATCATCGTGCGCGCGGCGCGCCACGCGGCAAGTTCGAGCGCGATCCGATCGTACTCGACGTTCGGTCCCGGACAATCCGGCTTGCCGACCGGATCGATCGCGCTGTGACCGATCAGCGTGCGACGCGCGCCGTACGCCAGATCGAATTGCTCCGCCAGCCACAACAGCAGACGATTGTTCGCGTCGTACATTTCCGGCGTCCACTTGTCGGCGGGCATCCCCTCGTGTTCAATGCTGATCGTGTACAAATTCGGATTGATCTTGGGGATCAGGTCTTGCCAGGTCGGTTGCACCGGCTTGCCGGAGGGATTGTACCACTGCCCATCTTTCCACGCCAAGCCGTTCGCATACGCCGTATCATTCACCGAAACGTACTGCTCAATCGTTCCGTCCTTGCCAACGCAAAAATGCGCGGACGCTTTGCGCGCGGGATCGTTGAACGTCGGAAAGACCGCGCTCATTTTTCCCGCCGCGATGTGCAACACAACTGCTTTGACTTTTTGACCGCCGCGCCCGATCGAAAAATTATCGCTGACAATCGGACGCTTGGTTGCAAACGGACACCAATCGAGTGGCACGACTACCCCCAATTGACAATTCACAATTATCAATTGACAATTGTGAATTGCAAATTGTCAATTTTGTTTCTTCACCCACTTGACATTTCCCCAATCGCCTTTCTTCACGTAGACGATTCCCAGGTTGAATACTTGCGCGATGTAGCCCGCGTTGTTGAACGTGAATTCAAATTCGTCGGTTTGCGGGTAACCCAGGTTGTTTTCTTGCGCGAATCTGTACAGCGCGGCTTGATCGTTGATCGGCATCCAGGTCAACGTTTTGGCTTTGGCGATTGCCGCGGCAGGAACTGGATCGGCGGGGGGCGGCGATTGCGCGGGCAGGCGAACGCGATAATTGTTTTGCAGCGCAGCGCGAAAATCGTTGACGAGCGCGCCGCGATTCGAAATGCTCCAGCCATCCGGATCGCCGGGTAGATCCTGCCAACGAAACAGCACGAGCGCTTGAATCGGCTGATTCGCCGTAATCGCGTTCCAATCGTTGATCTCTTTGAACGCAAGTTGAATCCAATTGACGTTTTGATTTTGCCAGAATTGCGCTTGCGTCTCGGTGATCAACACCGGCAACGATTTCAACGACGATGGAATCGCGCCGATGAAATCGCGATACGCGCGAAATTCAAATTGACGATTCTGGAACGGCGCGTCCATCGGGCGATTGATCGTGACGAGACTGGGATCGAGTCCGTGCGTGTAGGTGTGAATCGAGATCGCGTCCGGCTTGGCGTTCAGCGCGACGCACTGCGTCAAAACGTCCTGGAAGTATTTCACCCAATCGCCGTTCGCGTTACCGGAGTACGCGGTCTGGTTGTTCCAGGGCGCAGGCGCAGATGGCACGACCCAGTCGTCCGTGTGTCCCGGCAATTTTTTGATCGCGGCGCGACACTTGGCAAAGCATTGCGCGTACAGCGCGGGCGCGATCACTTCGCCGCCGTTGCCATCGGAATTGCCGGGGCGTTCCCAGCCGCTGTTCGTCTCGTTGCCGATCACCCAAATCTGCGCGCCGCTCGACGACGCGACGAACGCCGCGCATTGTTGCGCGAACGCGTCGTACTGCGCGGCAGACGGAATCGTTCCCGCCGATCCATAACCATTGTTGAGGCGAACGATTGGACGCACGACCGCGTTTGCGAGCGCAGAAAAATTGCCAGCGTGATCCGGCGGGTTGACCTGGACGCTGACGACGACCCAGCCGGTTTTGCCCGCGCCGGTGAAATGCGATTCCGCGCCCGGGTCGTGCATTCCGAAAATGTGAGAAGGTAACTGAGGCATCGCAACCTCCGATTGGATGATTGGGTGGTTCGATGATTGGATTGTAAATCGGATGAGGCAAGGTGTCAAGCGGGGATCACGCGCGAGCGCGTCCCTGCGATCGAAATCTTCACCAGCGTCTTGACCGCGACGCCGGTTTCCGCTTGCACGCGCGCAACGCCGCCGTACTCGATTTTCTCCGCAACGCAAATGACATCGCGAATCTGCGCGCCCGCTTGACGAATCGCGCGAATCAACGCGATCAAAGTACCGCCGGTGCTGATCAGATCGTCCACGATCAAAACCTGATCGCCGCGTTCGACGCCGTTGAGGTAGAGCGTCCCGTGCGCGTACTCCATCGCGAACTCAACCGCGATTTGACCCGGCACGCCGGAGGGATTCCAGCGCACGAGCGCGAGCGGCAAATCCGACGCGAGCGCGACCGCCGCGACGAGAATCGCGCCGCGATCTTCTTCGCCGACGAGTTTCGTCACGCCGTCGAGATTCGCCACGCGCAAAACGCGCGTCGCCGCCTCGCGCAAAAGTCCCGGCGACACGGCAGGAACTTGCTCCGTCAGCGCGTTCAGGATGAATTGATATTTACCAACTGCGACGAGCGGCTTGTCGTGGAAAGATGCTTCAAGTAAATTCATCGTACGTCGAGTTTCAGGTTTCAAGTTTCAGGTTCAAGATTCACGCAACACGCATCACGCTTCACTCGCCTCATCGCCTCCGGCAGCCGCACGAGCAAATCTCCGGCGACCACACCCGCGTCGCCGATTTCGCGTTGCGCGATTTCTCCGGCGAGTCCGTGAATGTACGCGCCGACGATTGCCGCGTCGCGTAGAGTCAATCCTTGCGCGAGCATCGCGGCGATTGTGCCGGCGAGCACGTCGCCGGTGCCAGCCGTAGCAAGCGCGGGTGTCGCAAAAGGCAAAAGCGTCGCGCGACCATCCGGCGACGCGATGACTGTGTGCGCGCCTTTCAGTACGACAACCTGTTGCCACTGCGCCGCAAATTTTTTCGCGATGTTCACGCGGTCGGCTTGGATCGCGTCGCGCGACAAACCGGTGAGCATCGCCATTTCGCCAGGATGCGGCGTGAGAATCGCGCGATTCGGCGCGAGCCGCGTCCACCACTCGCCGGATTGCTCAAGCGCGAAGAGCGCGTCGGCGTCAACCACCAGATGGCTGATGGCTGATGGCTGATGGCTCACTTGCGCCAACAGTGATTGAACAAAAGCAACCGTTTCCGGCTTGCGACCGAAACCGCAACCGATGAGGAGCGCGTCGTAACCCGGCAGATGATCGATCAAGACGCGCGCAGAATCGCGAACGAGCGCGCCGTCGTCATCCGGCAAAACGACGAACGTCGTCTCGTGCAACGCGCTCGCGATCAGCGGATAAATCGTGCGCGCGAGCGCGAGCGTGACGAGCCCCGCGCCCGCGCGCGTCGCCGCCGATCCGGCGAGAAACGCCGCGCCGACGTAATTCGCCGAGCCGGCGCAAATCATCGCTTTGCCAAACGTGCCTTTGTGCGAATCGCGCGCGCGTACCGGAAGCCGCGCGGAAATTTCGCGCGCGGTGGCAACGTCGGGCGCGTCGCCATCTGCCCACTCCGAAGGAATTCCAATATCCGCGACGACGACTTCGCCGACCGCGTTCGCGCCGGGAAAAGTGAGCTGTCCGATTTTGGGAAACGCGAACGTGACTGTGAGATCAGCGTTGAGCGCGGCGGGGTCGAGCGCGCCGGTGTCTGGGTCGAGTCCGCTGGGGAGGTCAACGGCAACGATGGTGCGAGAGGGGAAGAGGGGGAGACAAGGTGACAGGGTGACAAGGCGCTCTGTGTCTCCGTGTCTCCGTGTCTCCGTGTCTATCGTTTCCAGCAATTCTTTCAACAGTCCATCAATCGAACGCGTGACGCCGGTGCCAAGCAGCGCGTCAACAATGAGGTCGGTATCGGCAAGCGATTTTTTCAGCGCGACGAAATCTGCGTCGTCTTCGGCGCGCGTGGTGGCAATGTTGCGTTCGCGGCAGAGTTGGAAATTTTCGTCGGCAGGATTTTCCGCGCGTTTCCAGATGTAGAGCACGACGCGCGCGCCGGCATCGCGGAGATAGCGCGCACAGACCAAGCCATCACCGCCGTTGTTGCCGGGACCAACGAGAACGAGGACGCGCAAAGCGCGCGCGCTCCATCGTTCGATGATCGCATCGGCGACGGCTTGCCCGGCGCGTTCCATCATCTGCGCGTAGGTATTGCCGCTGGCATCGGCGCGCTGTTCGAGCGCGCGCATTTGATCGGCGGTGACAAGTTTCATAGACGATCCTGGGTTTCAAGTTTCAGGTTCAAGGTTTAAGTTGATCGTCTCCATTATACTCTATCACGCCGAAATGTGGAATCGCGCGCGCGTCAACGTAGAATCAGAGACAGATACAAATCCACCGTATAGTCACAAAAGGGCAAGAGGAGATCAATCCCCCTTCAAAAACAACAGACGGCAGAGGGATTATCTGCCATCAGTTGACACTCGCCGCTCAGCCTATGCCTGCTTTCTCGGTCGGTACTGAATCGCCTCCGCAAGGTGCGGCGTTTCGATCTTGTCACTGTTGCCCAAGTCCGCAATTGTGCGCGCGAGTTTCAGAATGCGATGGTACGCGCGCGCGCTCATCTGCATCTGTTGCATCGCCGCGCGCAACAGATTCTTGCCCGCGTCTTCGATCACGCAGTACTGGCGCACTTCGGCGGGTCCCATATCCGCGTTCACTTGCAACTTGGTTCCGGCGAAGCGCGCGCGTTGCCGTTCGCGCGCCTGCTCCACGCGCGCGCGAATCGCGTCCGATTTTTCGCCGAGCCGATCTCCCGACAGTTTTTCGTAATCCACGCGCGGCACTTCGACGTGAATGTCAATCCGATCCAACAAGGGACCGCTGATCCGTTTTTGATAACGCATCACATTCGCGAGCGAGCAAGTACATTCTTTCACCGGATCGCCGTAATAACCACACTGGCAGGGATTCATCGCGGCGACCAGCATAAAATTCGCGGGGAATGTGAGCGAACCACTGACGCGCGCAATCGAAACGAATTTATCTTCGAGGGGTTGCCGTAAAACTTCGGTGCTACGCGTATCGAACTCCGGCAGTTCGTCCAGGAACAACACGCCGCGATGCGCGAGCGAGATTTCGCCGGGGTGGGGCCAGCGTCCGCCGCCGACCAAGCCCGCGTGCGAAATCGTATGATGCGGCGCGCGAAAGGGACGATGCCGAATCAACGGCGAATCGCTTGGCAACATATCGTTCACCGAATAAATGCGTGTGATCTCCAACGCTTCGTCAAGTGTCAGGTTGGGCAGAATCGAAGGCACGGAGCGCGCGAGCAGAGTCTTCCCCGCGCCAGGCGGTCCCGTCATCAAGATGTTGTGCTGTCCCGCCGCCGCCACTTCGAGCGCGCGCTTGACATGTTCTTGTCCGCGAATCTCGGAAAAGTCGGTGGCATAGGTGGGGGAAGTTTCGGGAGTAAAATCGCGCGTGCCGCGATACGGCGCAATCGGTTGCATTCCTTGCAGATGCATCACGAGCGCGAACAAGGTTTCGATGGGATACACATTTACGTCGGGGATGAGCGCGGCTTCCGGCGCATCACTCGCGGGGACGAACAAGGTATCAAAGCCGCGCTCGCGCGCGACCGCCGCCATCGGCAAGACGCCGTTGGTGTGGCGCACGATGCCGTCGAGCGACAGTTCGCCGATGATGAGCGCGCGCGATAAATCGGCGGCGAGTTGTTCCGACGCGAGCAACAAACCGACTGCCATCGGCAAATCGTACGCGGGACCTTCTTTACGCAGATCGGCGGGCGCAAGGTTGACGGTAATGCGCTTGAGTGGATAAGCGAACCCGGAATTTCTCACCGCGGCGCGGACGCGTTCGCGCGATTCTTGCACCGCGGTATCCGGCAAGCCAACGATCGTGAAACCGATCTGACCGCCGGAGACATCCACTTCGACATCCACGAGCGCGCCGTCCAGACCGACGACCGCGCAACTGATCACTTTGGCAAGCATCGTCGCGACTCCATGAGCAGAGCAAGGATGATCCAATTGTAGCGCGATGGAGAAGATACGTCAAATCGTCAGACACCGCCTTGGCTAGCGTTTCAAAATCGGCACAAAGACGCGCCAATCCAGCGGGACGCGGTATTCGTCCGCGCCCACATCCGACGCCGCGCCGAACGGACGCGCGTGCCCATCGCTCCGACGATCAGTCCGGGGACGATCAGCAAAATCGGCAGACGCGCGCAGACGACGCGCGAAAAATATGTCTTCATCACAAACTCCAGAAACGCGTTGCGAAAATAATGTTTTCTCATCGCGTTGATTGTACGATCGCGCGGCAACCGGGTAAATGAAAAAATTCCCCTACTCGATCACGGCTGGTGCAAAGTCTATTGACTTGCCAACCAACCTAACTCCCAAGCCCCTTCCCTGCGAGGGAAGGGGAGCAACTTTCCCCCTTTCCTCGTAGGAGGGGGCAGGGGGATAGGTCGGACGCGACTTGGCACCAGCCGTACTACTCGATTGGCAACGCTTGACGAGTATGCTACAATGGAAGCAAAGAAATTTCCTCCGGTCGGCGGGCATCCGTCGGCGGTCGTGTTTGGAGAAAGAAAAGTGAAACCGATTTTGTTTGTTGTCGCGCTCTGCCTGCTCGCGCTAATGATCCCAGGATTGGCAATCGCGCCGCGCGCGTATGCCACGATTTGCACGCAAGCGCCAAACAATCTCACGACGAATGGCTCGATGCTGGGTCCCGGACACGCGACGCCCTACGGCGCCGTCGCGGACGCGTGGAATCCGTTCGTGCTCAGCGCGACGACGCCGAACTTTGAATGGGTTGACTACAACGCCAACGGCGACACAGGGGGCGGGGGTTCGCAGTACATCTGGGCTGATCTCGACGCGTTCGACGCGGGAATTTATCAGACGATCACCGGCTTGACGCCCGGCGTCTACTATCATTTCGCGCTGGGTTTCGCGCAAGCCGCGTTCGATCTCGATGGACAGGGAAACGCGCGCAACAATTTGATCGGGCGGCAAGTCGGCGTGGATCGAACCGGCGGGACGAATCCAAGTTCGCCCAACGTCACCTGGGGCAATGTCTACTGGGACGGCATCGCCGCGCTCAACATTCCCGATCTCAGTATGACGTTTGTCGCGCAAGCAAACCAGGCGACGATTTTTTTGCGCGTCGTCAACACCAACGTCAACAACGGACGCAGTAAAGTTTGGTTCGATGTCGTGTGTATGCGCGCGCTCGATCCGCAACCGAGTCCGCACGCGCTTTATCTCCCGATCATTCTTGCCGGCGCGAGCGCGTGCGCGCCGACGACGCTCGCGACGATTCCGGTCGGCACGCACCCCAAAGGCGTCGCCGCGGATCCGGTGACGAACCAGGTCTACGTCAGTCTGTTCGATAGTTCATCCGTCGCGGTGATCGCGGCGGCATCGAATCAGAAGATCGCCGAGTGGTCTACGAGCAGCGCCGGACACGCGAACGGAATCGGCGTGACGAGCGGGCGCGTCTTCGTCGCGCTGCGCGACGCATCCAGTGTCGCGATCCTGAACGCGGCGACCGGCGCGCTGATCGCGACTCCGGCGGTGGGCTCGTTGCCGTATGGCGTCAGCGCGGTCAACGGCAAAGTGTGGGTGGCGAATTTCGGATCGAACTCGGTTTCGGTGTTGGACGCGGCAAGCGCGACGGTGATCGCCACGCCCAGCGGCGGCGGCAATCCCGCGCTCGCCGCTCCGGCGACGAGCCGCGCGTACGTGACATATTTCGGCGGAGGCGTGCTGGAGGTGAGCGACACCGGAAGCGTGGCGCGCGATTTCACGACGACCGGCGTCGGATCGTATGGAGTCGCTTACAACTCCGCCGCGAACCTGATCTACATTTCCAATCGAAACAATTCCCAGGTCGCGGCGTTGGCAAGCGCGACCGGCGCAAGCGTCAAGAGCGTGACGCTGACCCAGGTTCCGTACGGCTTGGCGTACAATCCCGGCACGAATCACTTGTTCGTCGTTTTGGCAGAGGCAAATCAACTTGCCGTACTGGACGGAACGACGCTGCACACGCTCGCAGTCGTGTCGCTCGGAACGCAAGGCGACGATGGCGGCGATGGAATCGCGGTGATGAACAATCGCGTCTACGTCGCGAACAACGCGGCGGGAACTGTCAGCGTGATTTCCGATCCGTGCGGCGTCGCGTCTCCGCGCCGTTGACGGATCAATCGCCGAAACAAATTCCCAGATCGCGCGCGGTCATCATCGTATCGCAGTCGAGCGGCACCGCGCGCATCCGTCCCGCCACTTCTTCCAGCGGCACGTAATTCACGTTCGGCGGATCGAGCGCGACCATCACGCCGGATTGTCCCTCTTCCAACGCGCGCACTGCCGCCGCGCCAAAGCGCAGCGCGATCAACCGATCCTGCGCGGTGGGCGAGCCGCCGCGCAACAAATGCCCCAACACGACGACGCGCGTTTCCTTGCCGGTCAGCGCGCTCAAATCGGCGGCAACTTTTTCGCCGATGCCGCCCAAGCGTTCCCCTTGTCCGGCGATTTTTTCTTTGATCGTGATTTCGCCGCCCTTGGGTTTCGCGCCTTCGGCGACGACGACGATCGAGAAATTTCTGCCTTGCTCGTCACGCGCTTTGATTTTGGCGACGACCTTCTGCAAATCGTACGGGATTTCCGGAATCAGAATCACGTCAGTCGATCCGGCGACTCCGGCGTGCAGCGCGATCCATCCGGCATAGCGCCCCATCACTTCGACGATCATCACGCGCCCGTGCGACGCGGCGGTGCTGTGCAAACGATCCAGACACTCGGTCGCAAACGCGACGGCGGTATCGAAACCGAACGTGACGACGGTGCGATCGAGATCGTTGTCAATCGTTTTCGGCACGCCGACGACGCGCAGACCTTTGTGCGCGAGCGCGTTCCCAATCGCGAGCGAACCATCGCCGCCGATCGTGATCAGCGCGTCGAGATGATGGAGCATAAAACTTCGCACCAGTTCATCACTGCGATCGATGTACTGGATGTTGCCGCTGGGATCCGTGATCGGATAATGCAACGGGCTGTTGCGGTTCGTCGTGCCAAGAATCGTGCCGCCCAAATGCGTGATGCCGCGCACGCGCTCGCGCGTCAGCCGGATCAGTCCGCCGTCCACGTACTGCTCCGGCAACAACAAGCCGGTATAGCCGTCGCGAATGCCGTAACATTCCCAGTTGCGATTCAAGCCCGCCAGCACGACGGCGCGAATCACCGCGTTCAGTCCCGGCGCGTCGCCGCCGCCGGTGCTGATCGCGATGCGTTTGATTGACGAGTGTGTCATAACGATTGCCTCCAAAAAGCGCGTCAAGTATAGCACGAGGATCGGAAAATAAAAAATCGTGAGCAAGTTCGCTGAACTTGCTCACGATTTGATTTTACGGTTTCGGCGTGACGGGCGGCAACAACGTTGGCACAAACCCCGGCGGCGCTGGAGTCGCGTCGGCTTGCGGCGTGACCGGCGGCGTGGGCGTCCACACCGGCGTCGCCGTCGGCGCGAACGGCGGCATATCCAACAAACTTTGCAGTGACATGCCCAGCGACGTTTCGATCAGAAACACTTTGGATTTTTCGCCGGTGTACGTGACGTAGTAGAGCGATCCATCCAAAGTCGCGTTGCCGAGCAAGAGTCCATAGGTCGTGCCGTCTTTCATCACGCCGCGCAATTCCAGCCGCGCGGGCGCAAACCCGAACGCCGCCAGATCGGTCACCGTGATCGTGCGCACGAGTTTGAGATTGGCAAACGCGTTGGCGACGGCGTCCGCCTTGTTGCTATCGGCGGGTTTGTCCTCCGGCGAAGTGAGCCGCCAGCCGCCAGCCGTGCGCGTGATCGAGACGACGCGCGGCAGGCGCAAATCGCTGATGATGATCGTTTGCACGTCGGCGGCGTTGAGTTGAAAGATGTACGGCGCCGGAGTTGCGGCGGGCGTGCCTTGCCGCGCGCTCAATTGTTCCGACGTCAGCGGCGATTCGACTTGGAGCGCGTAGACGATCAGCACCACCGCCACCGCCACGACGAATAACGTGTAGCGCGGTTTCACGTTAGCGTCTCCTCCACCACATCAGCGCGCCGACGCTCAGGATCGCCAAGGGGATGAGCAGAAAACTCGACCAGAAGACGAAGACGGTTTGCTCCGCCGTCAAAAAGATCGGGCGGCTGTCTGCCGGTTTCGACGGGATCGCGATCAGCGTTTCTTGCCCGGCGAGCCAGTGCAACATATTGCCGAACAACATTCCGTTGCCGGATTGGATGCGCTGTTGCTGACCGCCGACGCTGACGCGCGCGTTCAAGGTGCCGTTCGTCACAAAGTTCGAATTGCCGATCGCGACCAGGCGCGCCGACTTTTCGCCGCGCGCTTCCACCGCGTACGCCAGATCGAGCGGACCTTTCGCGTCCTTGTCATCGGGCTTGGCATTCTGCGCTTTGAGCGATGCGAAATCCGTTTCGCCCCACGATTGATCGCTCGTCGCGAAGAGTGCGCTGGGACTGCGCGAGGATTGCGCGCCGCTCAACGCTTGAATCGAGCGGATGCCGGGGAAGAAACTGCTCTGCCCCACCAGGTCTTTCGTGACGGGATGCGATTTATAGTTGTTGATCACCGGCACTTGCGCTTGCCCAAAGAAACCAAACTTGGGATCGATCACCGAATCGTTGCGGAACGCCAAGCCCCATTCTTTGAGCAAACCGTCCAAGCCGCTCTCGATTTGCGGATCGACCATCACCAAGACGCGCCCGCCCTGCTCCAGATAATCGCCGACGTACTTGACTTCGGCGGGATCGAACGGCTGCTTGGGTCCCGTGATGATCAGCGCGGTGATGTCTGCGGGTAGCGTTTGCGTCAACGTTTTGAGATCGAGCAGCGCGACGCGATAGTTGTCCGATTCCATCGCGGTCTTCATCAAACTATAGCCCTCGGCGCCCGTATCTTCGGGGCTATGCTCGCCGTGCCCGGTGGTAAAGTAGATCGTCGGCTGTTGTTCTTGCGAGATTTTGTGGATCGCGTTGGTGAAACTTTGCTCGTCCACCGCGAACACGTTTTCGCGCCGCTTGCCGCGCTCGAAGACGACGGTGCCGTCCATCTGCACCTTGTATTCAGTCGCGATCTGCGGCTCGGCGAACGGATCAATGAATTTGTACGTTAGCTTGCCGGTAACGCTCGCATACTCGCGCAGACGATCACTGGCTTGTTGCTGGGTCTGCAGATTATCCGTCGTATAAAAACCGATGACCTGCACCGGTTCTTTCAGATCTTGCAGAATTTGAATCGTCTTCTCGGACAACGTGAACGATTTGTTCACCGTCACGTCTTGGCGAATGTGATAGCGTTGCCCCAGAAAGTTGAGCACGCCCACGATCGCGATGAACGCGAGCGAGATCAAGAGTGCGTTCGAGCCGTAGCGCGCGGTGCGGCTGGTGACCGCTTCGCGCACCAAGGCGAATTTGAAGAACAGGAACAGCAGGAAGAACACGCCGCCGATGCCGATCAGGATCGGCAGGTTTTCGAGCGGTAGATTTTTCAGGATGTTGAGGGTGTTGAGGACGTACAGCACTCCCGCCGCCACCCAGAACGCGAACGCAAGCGCGGCAAAATAATCTGCCCAGGCGTATAATTTTTCACGCATTAGCGCCACCTCTTCGTCTGCAACACTTGGGTTGCCAGGAATAAAAAGATCGCCACGAGACTGAACGCGTACACGATGTCACTCGTGTCCACCACGCCCCGGAACAAATCGTTAAAGTGCCGCGGCAGCGCGATGTACGTCAGCGCGTCCGATACGGCGCCGGGACCAAAAACGCCGCCCGCCGCATCCGCGATCCAAAGCAACAGCAAAATGACCAAGCTCACGAAAAACGCGATGATCTGATTTTGCGTCACCGACGAACCGAACACGCCGACCGCGAGGTACGCCGCGCCGATCAGCACAAAGCCCAGATAGCCGGTCAGGATCGGTCCATAGTCCGGCGGTCCGAACACTTGCAAGATCAACACATAGTACAGCGTGGGCGCTAAGAGCATCACGACGAACAGAATGAAACTGCCCAGGAATTTGCCCAGCACCACTTGCCAATCGTGCACCGGCGCGGTGAGCAAGAGTTCAATCGTGCCCATCCGTTGCTCTTCCGCCAGCAAACGCATCGTCAACGCCGGCGCGACGATCAGCAACACGAAAATCATATTGCTGAACAGATTGCGCAGCGACGCTTCGCGCGTGTTGATCAGGATCAGCGCAAAGAGATAACCCATCGCGATCAGGAACAACGCGCTCACCACGTACGCAATCGGCGAAACGAAATACGCTTTCAATTCGCGCTGGGTAATCGCCCAGATGTTTTTCATTGCACTACCTCCTCCGATGTCGTCAGTTTCAAGAACACTTCTTCCAGCGACAAACTGACCGGGCGCAATTCCAACAAACCCCAGCCGCGTTGCACCGCCAGCGCGGCAATTTCCGCGCGGCGATCCGTTCCCAGGTTCGTTTCGATTTCGTACACGCCATCCGCTCTGGCTTGCGCGCTCAGCACGCCTTGCACTTTTTCCAGTTCGGACGCGATTTCCGGCGCGGACTTTACCACCTGCAAGTGAATGTGCTCTGCGCCGCGCACGCGCGCGCTCAAGCGTTCCGGCGTATCCTCCGCAACGATCTTGCCGTCGTTGATGATCAAAACGCGCGAGCAGGTCTGGCTCACTTCGGGCAAAATGTGCGTGCTGAGAATGACGGTGTGATCGCCCGCGAGCGATTTGATCAAATTGCGAATGTCAATGATCTGTTTCGGATCGAGCCCGATCGTCGGCTCGTCCATAATCAGGACTTTGGGACTGTGCACCAACGCTTGCGCGATCCCGACGCGTTGGCGGAACCCTTTCGACAGTTTGCCGATCAGCGTGTCGGCGCGTTCGCCGATGCTGGTCATTTCCATCACGCGATCGATCGCGGCATCGCGATCGGAGACGCCGCGCAAGCGCGCGACAAAGTCCAAGTAATCCCACACCGACATTTCGGTGTAGAGCGGCACGGTTTCTGGCAAGTACCCGATGCGCTTGCGAACCTCGATGGATTCGTCGAAGACATCGTAGCCCGCGACGCGCGCGGCGCCGGACGACGGCGGCATATAGCCGGTCAGGATGCGCATCGTCGTCGTCTTGCCAGCGCCGTTCGGTCCGAGAAATCCGAGGATCTCTCCTTTTTGCACGTCGAACGAAACCTGGCGCAACGCCTCGAAATCACCGTACCACTTGGCGAGGTTTTGCACCTGGATCGTCGGCGTGCCATTCGTCATTGCACCTGGCATAACCAACTCCTTTGAGAATTTCAGATTTTCGATTTCTGATTGCTGATTTACAGTAACTGCTCAGGCTGTCATTCTGAGGAGCGGTTTTTGCGACGAACGCTTTGCGTCTCGCAATTCGCGATTAGCGATTAGCGAGATGCTTCGCTTCGCTCAGCATGACAATGGGCTGAGCAGTTACGATTTACAACAACTAACGTTATCCGATCAGAATGAGAGCGAGATTAAACGCGAATTAAAATGCGCTTACACTGGGAATCGCGTCAGCGCGTGGTCAGATACGGGCGGACGTCTTCCTTGGGCAGGTCGAAATTCCTGCCGATGTCCAAAACCGTATTATATTCGAGATACGGATGGTTATCGGTCAAGATCAGCCCATTGCCCACGTACCGCCGGATCGCCTCGGGTCCCAGATCGAAAGACGCGAAGAATTGATCCACGCTGACATAGCCCCCTTCTTGCAACAGCGCTTCCATTTTCGGATCGGCAAAGCGCGCGCGAATGATGGACGCGTCAATGCGGATGCCGTCCGGCATCGCCACGGCGTAACTGCCGCCGCCCCACAACGTGGTGTTGGGAAAGACGCTGACAAACGTCCGCAAGAGAATCTTGTAATCTTTTTCCGGAATGCCGGTATGCAACCACTGCGCCACAATCCCGCCCGGCTTCAAGCGCGACGCGACCAGCCGATAGTACTCGGCGGAATAGAGATTGTTCGCGCCGGCAAACCAGGGCAGGATCACATCCGCCTCGATCACGTCATAGCGTTCCCGAGTCACCAGCAAAAAGTTGCGCCCGTCGTCCACGCGCGCGCGGACGCGCGGATCGTGCAAGACGCGATAGTTGGTGTGATCGAAAAACGCGCTGCCGCGATACATCCCCGGCACCAATTCGATGACACGCAGCGTTTCGAGCGGATGCGCGCTCGCCGCGCCGGCGGTGGTGCCGGAACCCAAACCGATGATCAACATCTCTTCGGGCTTGGGATGCAAGAGTAAGGGCAGATGCGCCAGCGTCCGATGCGTATTCAAAAGCCCGGGGCGCGTGTTGGATTGCGGCGAACCGTTCAGATAGATCGTTTGATGAATGCCTTGCTGCGTTATCGTCACGATCCCTTCCACATGTTCCTCGTGAAAGAGAATCTCTTCGTTATCGAACACGCCGCGGCGAATGCCCTCGAACAAGAATTGGGGTTGCAACGCCAAGCCCACAAACGCGAGCGCCGTCCCGCCCGCCAGCACCGGCGCGATCACGCGCCGCGCGAGCGGCTCGCTGTAGCGAAAGAACAGCACCGCGACCAGCGCGTTGGTCAACGCCAGCGCCAACAACGTAGATTGCGCGCCGAGCGTGGACAGCAACACAAAGCCCGCCGTGAAAGAACCCAGCACGCCGCCCAGCACGTTCGCCGAATAGAGATCCCCCACGCTCAAACCCACGCGCTCGAATTCTTCCTGATAAATCCGCACGGCGAGCGGCAGCGTCGCACCGAGCAAGGTGTTCGGAATCACCAGGATCAAACCGACCGACAACGGGATCCCCCAATCGGTCTGACTCGGCATCGCTTGACTGATCGCCACACTGGACACCAAGGTCATCCACACCACGCCAACTTCCAGCAGGGCGAGCACGCGCAGCGGGTTGCGAATCCGCGGACTCGCCAACCGCAAGAGCCAACTCCCCAGCGCGATGCCGAGCAACGCGCCGCACAAGATAATCGTGTACACAAAAACCGTCCGCCCGATAAACAGCGACAGAATGCGCGTCCACACCACTTCATAGCCGATCGCGGCAAAGCCGGACAGAAACAAGCCCCACAGCAGAATCTTGAATTTCGGATGCGCGTGCGCCAGCGAACGCGGCGGCGCGACCGGCGTGACGCGCGGCTCGTCCTCCAAGCGGCGCGCGATCAGCCACGCCCCAAGCGCGGCGCTCCAATTCAGCGCGACGGCGATCCAGGTCGTCTCGTTCATTCCGAACGTGCCGATCGCGTAAAAACCGCTGAACGCCGCGCCCGCCAGCGCGCCCAGCGTGTTGATCGCGTACAAGCCGCTCACATTGACCGTAATGTTACGCACCCGCTTCGACAGCGCTTCGGTGACCAGCGGCAGCGTCGCGCCCATCAACGTCGCGGGTAGAATCAGCGCCAGGGCTGAAAAGACGTACCGCATCAACGAGAGCGCGAAGAACGATCCTTCGAGCCAGGGCGTCAAGAGCGTATAAATTCCGTTCAGACTGGCGAGCAGAAATGGCACGGCAAGCGCATAGCCGCCGATGCCGACTTCCAGCGCGGCATACAATTTGAGCGGATGAATTTTCCAGCGCGTCAAAAATCTGCCCGCCAGCCAACTGCCCAGCGCCAACCCCATAAAAAACGCCGACAAGACCGCAGAGGTTGCGTACGCCGTGACGCCAAAAATCAAGCCGAATTGGCGCAACCAAATAATTTGATACGCCAATCCGCTAAAGCCGGACAAGAGAAAGATCGCGTACAAACCGAGTTCCAGACCTCTGCCAAACCGGGGCATCTTTCCTCCACTCATCCTCATAAATATTCCAGCGCGCTGATCGCGCGCGCGATGCGGCGCAGCGTTTTTTCGCGTCCCAGGATTCGCATACTGCTCATCAGCGGCGGCGAAACGGTTTTGCCAGTCACCGCGACGCGCAACGCGCCGAAGAATTGCAGATTCTTCATCCCCAACTTTTCCGCGTCCGCGCGCAATTCCGCTTCGATCTTTTCTTCATCGTCGAACGACACGTGCTTGTCCAACGTGGCACGCGCGGCGCGCAATGCGGCAAGCGCGGACGCCGCGTCCATCCCCTTGCCGATCAGTGTTTGCGGATCGTACTCCAAGTCTTCTTCGAACAGAAAATCCACCAACGCGGGAATCTCGTTCAATTTTTTGACGCGCTCTTTGGTCAACGGCGCGAGCGCGCGCAGAGTCGCGGCATCAGTTTGCGGGACGAACGGCGCGGCGCGCGCGGCAAAGTCATCGTCCGAGAGCGCGCGGATGTAATAACCGTTCAGCCAGTCGAGTTTCGCCAGATCGAAGATCGCGGGCGCGTGCTCGATTTTATCGAGCGTGAACAGATCGATCAGTTGATCGCGCGCGAACACTTCGGACTTGTCGTCGTACGACCAGCCGAGCCGCGCGAGAAAATTCAGCAGCGCTTCGGTGAGATACCCTTCGTCGCGGAATTGCATCACGCTCGTCGCGCCGTGCCGCTTGCTCAACTTTTTCTTGTCGGGTCCCAACACGTTGGGCAAATGTCCGTGCGGCGGAATGTCCCAGCCGAACGCCTGATACAACAAAACGTGTTTGGGAAACGAGGGAATCCAATCATCGCCGCGCATCACGTGCGAAATCTTCATCAGGTGATCGTCCACGACGACGGCGAGATGGTACGTTGGGAATCCATCGGACTTTAATAACACCTGATCGTCCACGTTTTTATTTTCAATCGTCAGATCGCCGTGAATGAAATCGCGCAGCGTCGTCTTGCCTCCGCGCGGCACCGCCAGCCGCACGACCTTGGGCGCGCCGGCGCGTTCACGTTCGGCGCGTTCCGCCTCGGATAAATTGCGGCAATGATAATCGTAACGCGTTTGTTCGCCGCGCGCTTTTTGATCGGCGCGCATTCGCGCCAGACGTTCTTCCGTGCAGTAGCAATAGTACGCCTGCCCTTGTGCGATCAAGCGCGCGGTGTGTTCCTGGTAAAGAGGCAACCGCTTGGACTGTTCGTACGGTCCGTACGGTCCGCCGACATCGGGTCCTTCGTCCCATTGCAAACCCAGCACGCGCAACGATTCGAGAATCAGTTCCAAACCATTCTCGACTTCGCGCGCCTGATCGGTATCTTCGATCCGCAAAATAAATTTGCCGCCGGTATGCCGCGCCCACAGATAACCGAACAGCGCGGTGCGAATGTTGCCGACGTGCGGCGCGCCGGTGGGGCTGGGCGCGAAACGAACGCGAATGTCTGTCATCAAAACTCCAAAGATGCCAAAGATGCCAAAGATGCCAAAATAGCCAAATGTGCCAAATCTCTTTTGGCAAGTTTGGCATCTTTGGCAAATTTGGCACGTTTGCTTTTATTGTCCTAACTCGATGAATACCAACTTGCCTGCTTCCACCGTGATGCGCGTGGCGTACTGCTGATTCTGCACGCGGATGATGTAATCGCCGGGGACGAGATCGGGAATCGTAAAATTCTCGCCGAACTCTTCGTCCGAATTGATCGGCGGCGCGTCGTCGCGGCTGTACGTTTCGACGCCGTACAAAAATGTTTCCGGCTCCGCGCGATACAAATTGACGATCGCGCCGCGCTGCAAATTGCCCTTGCCGTCGCCCAAGCGTCCGGCGAGCGCGCCGCGTCCGGCGAGCGGCGTCAGCCACAGAACCGGATTGTACGTGTGCGCGTAATCGTTCACGCCGACGCGCACTTCGAAATGCAGATGCGGTCCCAGCGCGACGCCGGTCATTCCAATTTCGCCAAGCGGATCGCCGGTCTTGACGCGGTCGCCCACGTTCACGCCGATTTTGTTCAAGTGTCCATAGAGCGCGAAAACGCGCTGCCCGTTGTGTTGACGATCCAATTGCAAGACGACGACGTTGCCGTAAAAATTAATATCGCGCCCGCACGTTTTCTTGTTGTCATCACCGCACAAACGCTGTTGCGTATCGTTTCCCGCCGTGACGATCACCCCATCGCCGACCGCAAGCACCGGCGTCCCGGTTCCATTCACAAACTCGACGCCGTGATGCACGTCGTAATCACCGCGCGACGTGGTGCCGTACAAGTACGTCAGCGCGGGATGTTGCGTCGGCGCGTTCGACGGCACCGGACGCGCGAGCAGAAAATGCGGCGCGATCGGTTTCGGCGTCGCGCGCACGACGATTGGCGTGCGCGTCGCGAGGACCGGCGTCGCGGTGGCGGGCGCGTCCGGCGCGCGCGTCGGCGTGCGCGTGAAATTCGGCGCGAGCGTGATCGTCGCCCAGACGCGCGTCACCGGCGTCGGCGAAGGCGTTTCGGTGGGCGCGAGCGCGCCGATGATGACGGGATACGCGGCAAAGCCGCCAATCACGATCGCGCCGATGCAACAGCCGATCAACGATCCGATGCCCAACGCAATCAACAATTGCGCGAGGGTGCGATTACTGGCAGTCACGAGCGGGGATTATAGCACAGAAAACGCAAAGCGCAATTCGGCAAGCAAACCCTTTTTCGAGGAACAATGCAACGGGCGAAGTTAATTTCGACTTCGCCCGTTGCATTTGGATCGAACTTTCAGAGTAACGGCGGCGGCGCAAACACAAGTACGTCTGCAAATTCATCGGGCTGAAGTTTCTCAAACTCTTTTTGCGGTACTTTCACGTACTGCCATTGCGTTCCCGTCAACCGCGTCGCGTTCTCTGCCCACAGAGTTGCCGCGCGGTCTTTGTTTGCCACATCCACGTCTTCGCGTCCTTTGGTCTCGATCAAGTAGCGCGTCTTGCTTTCCGCGACGGCGACGAAATCGGGTTCGTAGTAGCGCAAGTTGTTGGTCGCGTCAGTGTATTCGATGGCAAAGCCGAATTGTTCGGGCAGTTTCGCAAACGCGGAAATATCAGGCGCGTCATCGAGAAATTCAGCGAACGCCTGCTCGAACTTGTTGCCACAAGGCACAAGATTGAACACAGTTTTCTTTGCCTTGATCGTTGGACGCGAGTACGGGAATGGCGGCGTCTCGGAAAGTTTGCGTCCCTGGCTTAAAAGTTGCGGCGTCAATTCTTGGACGACAAGTGGACGCAGTGCCTCGACAAACGTTTTGACTGTCACGTACTGCGCGACGTTCGTCGCAATCGCTTTGATAATTACTGGGTCGTCCAAGTTCACGGTCTCGCCAAATGCGCGCATTTCCAGGAATTCACGTACTTTGGGCGCAAGCGCAGCGAACTGCGCTGGGAGTTTCACGTCTTGCGCGATGCGCTTGGCATAGTAGGAAATAACCTCTTGCGCCGTTTGAACTTCGGGTAACTTGTAGTCGCGCTCAATCAGTTTTTGCAGAGTGATGAGATCGTACCCCTCGTAGCGGAAAGTTTGCTCGGTCACATCGCCCGACTTGCGCGGAAGCGTAGGGCATTTCATCGCGGCAACGTCGAGCGCAGCGATTTCTTCGGCAAGCGTCTTTTTGCGGGCGAGAATCGGCGAGAGCGTGGGCAAGGCGATATCCTTGTCCATTTTGTCTGGATCGGGTTGAATCGTGACGATGACGAGTTTGTCTTTGCCAACGTCAAATGTACCAAAAGCAATATCTTCTTCTTTTTCCAGTTGCTCGACAAAGCCGATGAATGCCTTGTTGCCGATCACGTCCACGCGCTCGACGTAGTCGGTTGCCAAGTCGCGGAACATCATCCGCAAACCACGCCCGATGGTTTGTTCGGGTAGGATGTTGGCTTTCGATGTGTACGGACGCAAGCCAACCACGACGGTCACATTTTCAACGTCCCACCCCTCGCGGAGCATTAGCACGCTAACAATCGCGTTGACGGGATTATCGGTACGATCAACCTCACGCGCGACTTGGCGCGCCTTGTCCAAGTCTTTCTTGGACACTTCGCCCGAGCGATCGGTGTGAATGACGAGCAACTGGTCGCCGCTAAACTCGGACGGATATTTTCTTTGCAAGTAATCGCCCACGTCGTCGGCTTCGGTCGTGTCGTTCATCATCACGAAAAGAATCGGTTTTTTCTTGAGCGGCGCAAGTTGCGTGCAATATTCGCGCCAACGCTCGACGCCGGCGGTGAGGTACGCTTTGTAGCGCGTACTCGCAACCGACGACTTGGCTTCTTGGATGCCGCTGGCGATTCCTTTCATCGGACGCTTGACGATGCCGTCAATGATCGCTTGCTTGAGCGGATAATCATAGACCGTCCAAGTGAACAACGCGCCCTTGCTATAGCGCGGCGTCGCGGTGAAATCGAGTTGCGACCTAACCCCCATCCCCTTCCCTGCGAGGGAAGGGGAGCGAGGGGATAGGTCGGCATGCAACCGTCGAATGACCTTATTCCATTCGCTTTCTTCGTCGTGCGTGTGATGCGCTTCGTCGTTAATGACCATCACAGGCGCGCCACGCGCCGCGATGCGTTTGTCGAAATCTTCTACTTGTATAGACATTATCGGAAATAGTCGGTCAGCGGTTGGTGGCTGAATCTCGGGCGTCGGAAACTGATTCGCCAATTGTGCAACGCACAGGCAACGCGCATCACCAAATCCGAGAATCCACTTTTGGTATTCC